>MDTB01143658.1_pt1 | contig 18930 bp, 15 predicted proteins | sample 811161 | NCBI WGS metagenome assembly MDTB01 (sample SAMN05326650, study PRJNA326480) | marine metagenome | isolation source: seawater | place: Mediterranean Sea | collected 2009
AGGGTCGGGCACCCAAACAAACATGAATGTAAATGAAGTTATTGCCAACAGAGCAATACAAATGATGGGTGGTAAAATGGGCACCAAAAAACCAGTCCATCCTAATGACCATGTAAATAAATCACAGTCTACTAATGATGTTTTCCCTACTGCAATGCATATTGCAATAGCAACGAAAGCTAAAAAAAAATTGCTTCCTTCTCTAAAAATATTAGAAAATGAGTTAAGAAAAAAAACAAATGAATTCAAAAAAATCGTTAAATTAGGAAGAACTCATTTACAAGACGCAACACCTTTAACTTTGGGTCAAGAGTTTTCTGGATATCACTCTCAATTAAAAAAGTGTATAGAAAGAATTGAAAAGGCACTTAATGAAATTTATTATCTTGCTCAAGGAGGGACTGCTGTTGGAACAGGTCTTAATACCAAAAGAGGCTTTGATAAAAAAATAGTTAGAGAAATAAAAAAAATAACAAAACTGCCTTTTCAGCCATCTAAAAATAAATTTGCAGCATTAGCATCTCATGATCCAATTGTGAATTTTTCTGGAACAATGAATACTGCAGCTGTATGTCTTATGAAAATCGCAAACGATATTAGATTCCTTGGTTCGGGTCCAAGAGCTGGTTATGGTGAACTTATTTTGCCAGAAAATGAACCTGGATCATCTATAATGCCTGGAAAAGTTAATCCCACTCAATGTGAAGCTGTAACTATGGTGTGCGTAAAAGTGATTGGAAATCATAATGGTATTACAATGGCAGGCTCACATGGACATTTTGAATTGAATGTTTTTAAACCATTAATAATTCACAATATTTTACAATCTATAAATATTATGTCGGACTCGTCTTTGGCTTTTGCAAAATATTGCATCAAAGGTCTTAGGGCTGATAAAAAAAGAATTAAATTTTTACTAGAAAATTCTTTGATGTTAGTAACGGCTTTATCTCCAAAAATTGGTTATGATAATGCTGCAAAAATAGCAAAGTTGGCACACAAAAATGGTACTACCTTAAAATATGAAGCTTTAAAATCTGGATTAATAAATGAAAAAGATTTTTTAAAGATTGTTGATCCACTTAAAATGACAAGACCTAACAAATAAAATACTAATAGACTTCTTTTATAAATTTCTTAAATTTGAAGAGATCAAATAGCCCAGTTATTTCATCATTAATTACATTTTGATTAAAAGCATCTTCAATAATTTTAATTTCACTTTTATTTTTAATTTGCACCTGATCTTTTAATAATTTGGTGATTTTAATTTTTTTACTTTTTAGATCAATAGTACCTTTAGTATACCAAGTGACTTTTTTTTTATTAAAGTCGTATATACCAAACTTTCTTAAAAGTTTATCAGCATTCTCTGAAGTAAGTTTTAAATCATATACTATTTCTGGTTTTTTTTTGTTCAATAGCAAAATTATATTTGAGTCTAAAATACTTGAAAAAGGTAATTGTGATTTAATATTACTGATTTTTAAATCTCCATTTTGAAAATTAAGCTGCAAATTAGTATTTTTAATTTTTCCGAAAAAAGTTTCTACTGTTTTAATATCAACATTTAATTTGCCATTTATTTTTTTACTTATTTTTCCAGTTTTGAAAATTGGATAAAATTTAAATAACTTTCTAATATTAACCTGATTTACTCCCATATCAATATTAAAAGTAAAAGGATCTTTAAAAAAAATTTGTCCATCAATTTTTGAATTTAAAAATTTATTTCTTAAGTAAGATTTAGAAATATTAAAATTATCTTTTCCTTCAAAATTTAATAATAATATACTATCAAAAATATTTAACTTTAATTGTCCAATTAAATTTTTTAGTGTACTTTGCTTATTGAAATTTATTTCTAAATTTTGATTTAAATTAGGAATATCGATTTTTAAAGATTTTTCTGCATCAATAAAATTTTCAAATTTAATTTTAATTTTGTTATTAGAAAAATATAGTTGCGAAGTAATTTTATGTTTTTTGTTTTTAAATTTATCAAGTAGGTCGACTTTGTCGAAATTAATTGTATTTTTTTGGCTGTCTTCAAAAATTACTTTTGTATTTTTTAATATTACTTGTCCCTCTTTGTGTAATGTAAAAAAATTGAACAGTTGTTTTAAGTTTGATGGATTAATTTTTATATCTTGCTCTATCAAAATAATTTTTTTAAAATCTAATTTATTTATATTTGATATTTTATTATAGCCAGTTTTAATAACCATTTTTTTAATAATTATTTGACTCGATTTATTTTTTCCAAAATCTATTTTTACATTATTAACTATTATAGTTGGGCTAGGAAAAGCAGAATAAGATATGTTTCCTTCTATTATTGTTTGTAATTTAAATTTATCGTTAATTTTATTTTGAATAATATCTTTATTCTCATTGTAATCAAAATATATTGGTTTTAAAAAGTATGAAAAAAATGCTAATAAAAAAATTAGGAATAAACCTATAAAAAAATTTTTTCTGTTAAGAAACTTCTGTGGATAGAAAAAAACCTTTTTTTTTAACAACTGTTTGATTAAATTTAATAGTGTGACTTTCATTTTGTTGTTTTATAAGCATTTTAATGTAAAAATAAAATCTTAATTATGAAAGAAAAAATAAACTTACTTGATGGATTAAACGAACAACAGAAAGCCGCAGTCTTTAATGTTGATGGCCCCTCATTAGTTGTAGCCGGAGCTGGTTCTGGGAAAACTAAGGTATTAACAACAAAATTGGCCTATTTAGTAAATCAAAAAAAAGCGTGGCCTAATCAAATCTTGTGCGTGACCTTCACAAATAAAGCCGCCAAAGAAATGCGAGATAGGGTTATTAAGATGTTGGGAAGCAAGCTAAATTCTATGCCTTGGCTTGGGACTTTCCACTCAATAAGTGTGAGATTTTTAAGAAGACATGCTGAAGCGGTAGGTTTAAAAAGTAATTTTACAATTTTAGACACAGAGGATCAAAAAAAACTAGTAAGAAATATATGCAAAGGGGAGAATATTGATGCCAAAAAAATATCACCTCAATTTATTATTGCGACGATAGATAGATGGAAAAATAAAGGTCTTTTGCCTGATGAAATTAAATTAAATAAAAAAGATGTTTTTGATAATCAAATTTTAAAAGTTTACAGTATTTACCAAAATAAAATAAAAGATCTTAACTCATGCGACTTTGGTGATCTAATACTTTATTGTGTAAAACTTTTTGAAAAAAACGTTGAAATAAGAAATATATACTCAAATAATTTTAAATATATTTTAGTTGATGAGTATCAAGATACAAATTTTATTCAAAATAAGTGGTTGAATTTAATTGTTAACAAAAATAAAAATATTTGTTGTGTGGGAGATGATGACCAATCTATTTATAGTTGGAGAGGAGCTGAAATAAAAAACTTTTTAGGTTTCGATAAGATTTATCCAAATTGCAATATTTTTAGATTAGAGCAAAACTATAGATCAACAAAAAATATTTTAAATATAGCTTCACACCTAATTTCACATAATAAAGACAGATTGGGAAAAAAACTTTGGTCGGAAGGTGGAGATGGAGATCTTGTTAAATTAAATTGCTACAAGAATGGGAAAGAAGAGGCTAGAGGCGTTGGCAATACTCTTGAAGAGTATGTCAAAAATAATGAACCTTTGAATGAAACCGCAATATTGGTTAGGGCAATATATCAAACACGAGAATTTGAGGAGAGGTTCCTTAAAATTGGAATTAATTATAGGATTATTGGAGGTATTAAGTTCTATGAGAGAGCTGAAATAAAAGATGCAATCTGTTATTTAAGAATAATAAATCAAAAGTATGATGATTTAGCTTTTGAGAGAATTGTAAACACGCCTAAAAGAGGATTGGGAGATTCAACAATTAAACAGCTTCATGAGTATTCAGCTCAAAATAAAGTATGTTTAGAGGATGCGGCTCGCAAACTAATTCAATTGAATAAATTTAAACCTAAAGTAAAAATTGTTTTTTCAAATCTTTTAGATTTAATAAGTAAATGGAGATCTGATTTAAAGCTAAATAAACATTATGATCTTTTAAAAATTATATTAGATGAGTCAGGTTATTCAAATATGTTAAAGAATAAAAAAGATTTAGAAAATGAAAACCGTCTTGAAAATTTAAAAGAACTTTTGAGGGCTATGAATGATTATGATAATTTACAAGGATTCTTAGAGCATGTTGCACTTGCGACATCAATTGACCAAGAGTGGGATGACGATAAAGTTAATATAATGACTATGCATGCTGCAAAAGGTTTGGAATTCAAAACAGTATTTTTACCTGGTTGGGAAGAAGGTTTGTTCCCACATCAAAAATCTTTGGAAGAAAAAGGAGATTTAGCATTAGAGGAGGAAAGAAGACTTGCATATGTTGGTATCACAAGAGCTAAAATAAATGCATACATATCTTTTGCTACCCAAAGGGTCTGGCGTGGAGAATGGATGGATAGTCTGCCATCAAGATTTGTTAATGAACTTCCGGATGAGGGAATTGAAAGAAATGAAGAACAGGTAAAAGATGTTTCAGATGATTTTGATTTCAATCAAGACAGGCTGCTTGAAGACAATGATGAATTCCGAAGTCCGGGATGGGCCAGATTAAAAAAAAAGTTGATTAAATAATGAATAGATTAAAAAATTTGTTCACTGAATATGACATTGATGGATATATAATTCCAAAAAACGATGAGTATTTCAATGAATATACTGATAATTCAAAAGATAGATTAAAATTTATATCAAATTTTTCAGGATCTGCTGGTTTTGCAATTATTTTTAAAAATAAAAAATACTTATTCGTTGACGGAAGATATACAATTCAGGCGAAAAAACAATCTTATAAAAATTTTAGAGTCATAACTTTCCCAGATAAATTTCCAAAAGATATTTTAAAATTTAAAAAAAGCATGTTAATAGGATTTGATCCGAAATTACATACTGAAAGACAAGTTAATTTTTTATTTAAGTTTAAAAATATAATTTTAAAACCAATTAATGATAATTTGGTTGATAAAATATGGTTCAATAAACCAAAAGAAAAAGTAAAAAAATTTTTTTTTCTTCCAAATAGTATTTCAGGGAAGAGTGCAAATAAAAAGATTTTTGAGTTAAAAAAGTATTTAAACAAAAATAAATATGACTTTTTATTTATATCTGCGCCTGAAAATGTTGCGTGGATTTTAAATATAAGGGGAAATGATAGCTTATTTTCACCTATAACAAACGCAAGATTATTAATAGACAAAAAAGGTAGATTAGATTTATTTACAAATCTAAAAAAAATCTCTGGAATAGTTAAGATGCTTAATAAAAAAATATTTTTACATGAGGAAAATAAAATAGATGAATTTATATCCAAAATATCAAACAAAACAATTTTATTGGATAATCAGTCTTGTTCTATTCATTATAAAAAAGTTTTTGAAAAAAAGAATAGAATTTTATTCAAAATGGATCCTACATATAAATTGAAAGCGATTAAGAATAAAACAGAAATTAAAAATATAAAAAGAATCCATTTAATTGATGGTATTGCCTTAACTAAATTCATTTTGTGGCTAAAAAAGAATTTTAAAAATACAAAAATAACTGAAATCTCCGCACAAAATAAATTGGAAAGTTTTCGGAAAAAACACCTATCTTACAAATATCCTAGTTTTAGTACTATTTCAGGAAGCGGCCCTAACAGCGCAATAATACATTATGTAGCCTCTTTAAAAACAAATAGAACTTTAAAAAGTGGAGAATTATATTTAGTTGACTCTGGCGGACAATATTCGTTTGGAACAACCGACGTTACAAGAACAATTTCTTTAGATAATAAATCAACTTATATCAAAGATATATTTACAAGAGTTCTAAAAGGACATATCGCGGTGTCGAATTTTAAAATAAATAAAAACACAACAGGATCTCAAATTGACAAAAATGCTAGAAAATTTTTAAAAAAAATTAAATTAGATTATCCTCACGGAACTGGGCATGGCGTTGGTTATTTTCTAAATGTGCATGAAGGTCCACATTCTATATCCAAAAACAGTAAAATTACATTACAAAATGGAATGGTTTTATCTAATGAACCTGGATATTATAAGGAAAATCATTTTGGTATAAGAATTGAAAATTTGGTCTACATCAATAAAAATAAATTTGAAGAACTCACTGTAGCGCCAATAGAAAAAAGTTTGATTAATAAAAAAATATTAAGTTCTAAAGAATTGGAATGGATAAATAATTATCATAAAAAGGTTGAGAAAAATTTATCAAGATATATTGATTTTGAAGATAAAAGTGATTTTAAAAAAGCGTGTCTACCTATCTAGAAGATCGTACCATTTATCTTCTGTTAGTATATTGATTTTAAGACTCTTGGCGGTTTGAATTTTTTTGGTTGTTGGTTTTGAATTGCCAATTACAAGATAATCTAATTTTTTTGTTACTGAACCCAGTATTTTAGCTCCATTTTCTTCTGCTATAGCCTTGGCCTCAGATCTACTCATTTTCTCAAACCCTCCCGTGAACATAATATTTTTATTACTTAATTTTCCAGATCTAATTTTTTTTTCAAAATCCTTTATTCTTAAAACATTCATTAGGCTTTGAATAATTTGAGCATTTTTTGTATTAGAGAAAAAATCTTCAATTGATTTTATTTGTGTTTCGCCTATTCCATCTAAATCATCTAAGTTTTTTAAAATTTCTTTTCTTTTTTTTGGATTAAGTAGCTCTGAAAATTTTTTAGATTTTTTAAAGAAATTTGCCAATATTTTTGCATTTTCTTGACCTATATGTCTTATTCCAATTGAAAAAATGAATTTATCAAGAACTACATTTTTTGAGCTACTTATAGCATTTCTCAAGTTTTTAATTGATAAGTTGCCCCAACCTTCTAGTTTCTCAATTTTTTTATAATTAAGATTAAAAATATCAGCAGGAGTTTTTATAAGCTTAAGTTCCCAAAAGTTATCTATTACTTTTTTTCCAAGACCTTCGATATCAAATGCATCTTTAGATACGATATGCTTTAATTTTTCCTTTGCTATAAAATTGCATTCATAACCTCTAATACATCTTCTAACTGCATCTTTTTTTTTTGTTGTAAGGCTTGTTTCTTTTTTTGTTTCATGCCCACAGAGACATTTGTTTGGAAAAACAAACTTTTCGCTTTTTACAGATCTTTTATTTTTATCAACTGATAGAACTTGGGGTATTACATCCCCAGCTCTTTGGATAAGAATAATGTCATTTATTCGAATATCTTTTCTAGAAATCTCATCCTCATTATGTAAAGTTGCATTTGATACAACTACACCACCTACGGTAACTGGATCAATTTTTGCAACTGGAGTAATAGCCCCCGTTCTTCCTACTTGAATTACTATTTCTTTAATTTTTGAAATTGCTTTTACTGAAGAAAATTTGTAAGCGATTGCCCACCTTGGAGAGTTTGATGTTGAGCCAAGTCTGTTTTGTAAACTTAAGTTATTTACTTTATAAACAATTCCATCAACATCATAGTCTAAACTCGAACGAATATTTTCCAACTCAGAGTGAGTTTCTTCAATTTCTTGAATCGTTTTTACTTTTTTACAATATTTATTTACGGGAAAACCCCATTTTTTTAGATTTGCAAGTAATTCGGTTTGGTCTTTAAAGGTTTTTGGTTCAATTTCACCAACTCCATACGCAAAAAACTTTAAAGGGATTTTTTTTGTCTCATTTGAGTTTTTTTGTCTTAATGAACCCCCTGCTGCATTTCTTGGATTAGCAAATTTATTTTTTAATTTTTCAAAATCTTTTTTTGAAATATAAACTTCACCTCTAACATCTATTATCTTAGGTGCATTAGATATTTTTTTTGGAATTTCATTTATTGTAGCGAGATTTTCTGTAATATCTTCACCAAAAACACCGTCTCCTCTTGACAATCCATAAACCATTTTTCCATTAATATATCTTAAAGATGCGGATATACCGTCAATTTTTGGTTCAGCAGATAATTCTGGATAAGTATTATTGTTTAAATAATTTTTTATTTTTTTTTCAAAATCTAGCATATCTTCTTTATTAAAAGCATTACTTAAAGATAACATTGATTTTGAATGTTTAACTTTTTCAAACTTTCCTGATGGTTTTGACCCAACAACTTCTTCAATATTTTTTATTTCTTTTAAAAATGGATGCTTCTTTGACATATCCAAAAGTTCTTTTTTTAGTTCATCAAATATTTCATCTGTGACTATTGGATTGTCTTTTTCAAAATAAGCCTTGTTAAATTTTATTAATTTTTTAACTTTATCTAAATAAATTTTTTCAATATTTTTTTTTTCAGTCATTTAGCAAGAAAATCTTTTTTATTCTATTAACGAGGTTTTTTTCTTCTTTATCATCTTCTGGTTTTTCTGGTTTATAATTTTTGTTTAAAACAGTATAAGACTTTTCATACCATTCGCTTGAGTTATAGTTATAGCCAAGCAATGAGGCAGCCGCTTTGGCTTCATCTATCAATCCAATTCTATAATAAATTTCTACCAATCTAAATAAAGCTTCTTCAACAAAAATTGTTTTATCGTATTCTTCAACAACTACTTTGAGCCTATTAATTGCGGGTATCCATTTTTCATTTTGAATATAAAATCTAGCAATTGAAATCTCTTTAGCAGCCATTTGATTTATAACAAGATCGAGTTTGAATTTTAAGTCCATTGCATAATCGGTATTAGGATACTTTTTTAAAAAATCTTCAATTGCTTTTTTTGTGAAAATTAATTTTTCTATATCTTTTTTTTCATCCAAAATTTGTTCATAATAAATTACTGCAATCAGATAACTCGCATAATCCATGTTTGGATCAGCAGGATATAATTTTTTAAATCTTTTTAAATTTAAAATAGCCTCTTCAAAAAAACTTAAAGTATAAAGACAATAACTTGACATCAGGGCTGACTTTGCTGCCCACTCTGTTTGCGGTAATAAAGATTCAGATTTGTCAAATCTTTCGGAGGCTATTAAATACTGACCATCTTCCATAGATTTAAGAGCTTCTTCATAAATTTTCATTGCCTCCTGTTTGGTCGAAGGTAATTCTATATTTCTAGTTTCTTTTTTTGTGCAAGAAAAAAGGAAGAATATAAAAATTGATATAATTATCAAACGCATAAAGTATTAATAACAAAAAAAATACTTCTCGTAAAATTATGTTTAATTAAGCGTTTACTGCTATTCTTTTTTGATCAGAGGTGATTTTTTTTAGATTTGAGACATCTTTAAGACTTTCAACAATTGAAAAATTGTCTCTGTCAGATAGTATCTTTCTGAGGAAGTCATTTGTGAGTAAGTGACCGCCATGCTTACATGAAACTGATCCTATTACCCTCATGCCGGCTAACATAAAGTCACCGGCTAAGTCTAGAATTTTATGATTTACAAATTCGTTCTTTGATCTAAGACCTTTCTTATTTAAAACCTTATCTCCTTTTACTACTACCGCATTATCCAAATTGCCGCCTTTAGCCAAACCTAGGGATTTAACTTTTTCAATATCTTCATATAAACAAAATGTTCTTGCAGAATAAACATTCTCTAAATTTTTACTTTTAAAATCTACACAATTTGTTTGGGATTTTATTAAAGGATTATTTTCATAACTTAAGGTAAAAGCAACCTTCAGACTATCTAGTGCGGGCTCTATAGATATTGACTTATCATCTAATTTTAATTCTACTTTTTTGTTAATTTTAATAAATTTTCTATTTTCATCTAATATCTTTAAACCAGTTTTATTTATTTTCTCAACAAATTCTATTGCTGATCCATCCATTATTGGGACTTCTCCACCGTCTATATTGATTACTAAATTATCTACTCCGCAAATATAAATTGCAGCCATTAGATGCTCTATGGTTGAGACTGAAACTCCATGATCATTTTCTATTTTTGTACAAAGCTTAGCTGAAGAGACATTTATATAATTTGCTTTAATCTCATTGTTATTTTGAATATCAGTTCTCTTGAATATGATTCCGGTATTAGATTCAGCCGGTTCTAAGTTAATAGATACTTTTTTACCTAAATGAAGCCCTGTGCCTACAAAATTTATGGTTTTATTTAAAGTTTTTTGTTTATTTTCAAACATTTGGAAAATATACAAAAAGTTGAAATTTACTTAAAAACAACAAATATTACAAAAAACTACAATAAGTTATTTCTAGAAAAAACGTTCGAAAAATCTTGAAATTACTGACTTTTTAACTTTGTTTAAAGGGATAGCTTCCTTGTCCCATCCTTTAAATATTAATTCTGCGGCTCCGGAGAGAGCAAAAAAATCATCTAAATGCATTAATTCAATCTGGGTTTTCATGTTGCCAGTTCTTAAGTTTTCATGAAATAACTTACCTAGATACCTTAATACTTCTTTATCCTCAAAAAATATATCAATACTTAAAATTTTTTCATTTAGATATTTTAAATTTCTATTTTTGTTAAATAAGTAGTCTAACATTTCAATTATTCTGGCATTTATAATGTCTTTGACATGCTTAATTGATAATTTTTTAAATTTTGATTCTTTAAATAGATTTTTATCTATATAATCTTTTGTATTAATTGTACTTGTAAAATCTATTTTACTAATAATTAATCTAACTTCATTTTCATTTATAGAGCAAAGTTTTCCAATATCATTGATAATTGAATTAGTTCCAAATGGGAATATTTTTGTAAAAACTAGCGAAGACTCCTCAAAAAAAGAAATGCTACTAAATTCTTTGTCGAGATTTATTAATAAGAAATCTTTATTTTTATTCCTTTTGTTTAATAAATTTATACCACATGCCAAAGGTTTAGCGATGATTCTCTCTATTTTAAGATCACATTTATCAAACAATGCTTTTATATTTTTTAAATTATTTTTTGGTAAAGAAATAAAAGTCATATGAAGAGTGAGATGATCTCCATGTAAATTAAGAGGTATTTTGTTTTTTTTTATTTTATCTAAAATAAAATAAGAGTTAATTATATGCAAAATCGAATTTTGCTTATTATTTTGTGATATTGATATTTGTGCTTCATTTAAAATATATTCTAAATCTCTTTTATCTACTTTAGATCCTTTAAGCTTTTTAAATCCTGATAGATTTATACTAGAGATTTCTGGTTCATTAATTACTAACGATATGTTTTTAAATGTTTTATTCGACTCCTTTTCAAGATGTTTTATATCATCATTTATTTTTTTTGCTGAAAAATCGAAATCAACTATTTTACCTTTCTTGATTCCGCTATTTTTAGAAATTTTTCTTGATAAACTTTTATAATTAGATTTTTCATCAAATTTATAGATTAAATAACGAATATTATCATCAGATATTTCGGCTATCAAATAGTCTTTGTCCATAAGTTTTTATTTCAAAATAAGTTGTCCATTTATTCTGAAATCGAATATTTTAAAATTATTAAAATTATCTTTATCATAGATCGATATAAATTTTTCAATAGAACTCTTAAATCTTTCTGTTGGTAACTTTATAATTATACCGTTCTTTAAAATGATATCCCACCTATTAATATCAAAATATTTTAATTCATCTATTAACTCTATGTCAAAATTTGTTTTTTTTAAAATTTCATAAAATTTATAAAAATTATTTTTAGCTTTTTTTCCCGTAACTATTGGTAAACTTGTTGATTTATTTACATGATAGTTTGAGTCAGTATTACCCATTTCTAAAAGTAGTATTTTTTTATTATTTTCAATAAGAATTCCGAGTGGTTCGTTTTCCTTTAGGATTATATTTAAAGTGTCTGGGTAAATTTTTTTAATTTTTATCTCTTTAATAAAACTAAATTCGCTAGCTACTTTTTTAAATTCTTTTCTGTTTAAAAAAAAAAGACTTTTACCGTAGAATTTGCTTAGTTTATTTTTTAAATGATCTTCATTAAGATTAATTACTCCTTCGATGTTGATATTTTTTATTGAAAAAATTGAAATTTTTTTTTTTTGTGTTGTATTCAGGCTATATGTAGACAAAAAGACAAATATAAATAACCATATAAATAAATTTTTTCTTATTTTCATCTGTTTAGGCTAGCGTCATTTACCATCCATTTGACTAATTTTTCAAAAGAAATTTTAGAATATTTTGCAATTTCAGGTACGAGAGACATGCTTGTCATACCAGGCTGTGTATTTAATTCCAGAAGATAAAAAGTATTTTTATAAAATCTAAAATCGCATCTGGCGATTCCTTTACATTTAAGCAATTCGTATGCCTTTTCAGAAATTCTTAAAACTTCTTTATATTTTTTTTTATTAATTGGAGCCGGCACTAAATGAATAGTGTTTGCGGATTTTTTATATTTTGCTTGGTAATCATAAAATTTTCTTTTAGGTCTAAGTTCAATAGCTCCAATAGATTTGCCGCCTATAAGTGCAACCTGTATTTCTTTGCCTGGAATATATGTTTCAAACAACAAATTTTCATAAATCTTATTTAATTTTTTAAACTCACGAATTAAAGATTTGAAATTTTTACAAATTTTAACACCAATACTTGAGCCTTCATTATTTGGTTTAATAACTATTGGAAAATTTAGTCTATTTTTTTTTATTTTTTTTTTAAGTCAACATTCAAGTGACATCTTTTATTATAATAAAAATATTTTGGTGTTTTGATTTTATTTTTTTTAAAAGATTGCTTTGATAAATGTTTATTCATTGCAATCATTGAGGATAATACTCCGGAGTGGGTATAGGGTATTTTCAAATATTCAAAAAAACTTTGAATATTTCCGTCTTCACCATCTTTGCCATGAAGAGCATTAAATATGACATCTGGATTTATTTTTTTGATTTTAATAAGAGAATTTTTTTTTGGGTCAAATTTTATTACATTAAAACCAATTTTATTCAAAGCCAACACACATGATTTACCAGTCTCTAGGCTTATATTTCTCTCTTCTGAGTTTCCTCCCAAAATTACTAAAATTTTTTTCTTATTTTTCAAGTTTACTTTTCACCTATTATTTTAATTTCTAATTCTAAATTTGTACCAGTTTTTAAAAAAACTTTTTCTTTAACTTTTTCAATTAATTTTTCAACATCTGATGAGGTGGCCTTTCCATTGTTCACGAAAAAATTACAATGTTTGTCGGATATGCTTGCTCCTCCAACAGTTAGATTTGAGCAATTAGATTTTTTAATAAGTTCCCAGGCTTTTTTATTTTTAGGATTTTTAAAAGTGCTACCACATGTTTTGATTCTGCTTGGCTGACTCTCTTTTTTTTCTTTTAAAAAAGAGTCTTGTAAATTTTGAATTTGGTTTTTATTTCCTTCCTCTCCCTGAAATATAACATTGAGAATAATTAGTTTTTTATCTAAGTTATTACCTCTGTAAAGAAATTTAATTTCCTTTCTTTTAAAAACTTTTATGTTTCCATTTAAATCTATTGCTCTGAGAGAGTGAAAAATTTTAGACACATCTTTTCCATAACACCCGCTATTCATAGTAACTGCACCACCAATACTTCCCGGAATACATGATAAGAATTCAAATCCTGAAATTGAATTTTGACATGCAAAATCTGCTAGTTTTTTGTCAAGCGTAGCTGCCCCAACTTCAATTTTATTATCTCCGATTATTTTGATATTGGTAAATTCTTTACCCAATTTAATAACAAAACCATTAAAACCAGTGTCTCTGAAAAGAGTATTTGAACCAGCTCCTAAAATAAAAATATTTTTTTTATTTATTTCATTTTCTAATAAAAAAAATTTTAGCTCATCAATTGAGTTTGGTTTAAATAATACTTCGGTTGGACCTCCTAGATTAAACCAGCTATATTTTGATAATTTCTCATTTTTATAAATTATATTTTTCATCTAAAATTTCATTTCCCTTAACCACTTAGAAATTGATCCGGCTCCCATACAAATTACAATTTCATTTTCAATTAAATTTTTTTTAAAAAAGTTATTTAAATCTTTTTGATCGTTAACTAACACGACTTGTACGTTAGAATCTTTGGTAATTGATTTGGCGAAATCAAAAGGATTATACTTTCTATCAATTTTTTCTCCCGCAGCATAAACTGGACATAAAACTACTAGATCTGAATCTTTGAAAGAGGATGAAAAATCCTTATTTAATAATCTTAACCTAGAATATCTATGAGGTTGGAAAACCGAAATAATTTTCCTTTTATTAGATGTAATTTTAAAGCTTTTTAAAACTGATTTAATTTCTGTAGGATGATGAGCATAATCATCATAAAATTCTCTTTTATTAACTTGAAAAACTTTAGTTAATCTTCTTTGAATACCACTAAATCTTTTGAGAGATTTTTTTATAATACTCATTTTAATGCCTATATGTAAACACAAGGAAACAGCTGCTAAAGAATTTAAAACATTGTGTGCTCCAATTAAATTTAGTTTTATGTTCTTAACAATAATCTTTTTTGGACCACGTAATGGTAGTCTTAAATCGAAAACTGAATATTTTTTTTTATATTTAATATTAAAAGCTTGAAAATCAGCTTTTTTAGAAAAACCATAAGTATAGAAATTTCTATTTTTAACCTTTTTCATTAATTTGTTTATTTCATAATCATCAATACAGACAAAAGATTTTCCGATTAAAGGCGTCTTATTTAAAAACTTTAAAAATGATTTTTTCAAATTATCAAAACTTTTATAGAATTCCATATGCTCTTTATCAACATTTGTAACGACAGAATAATTAATAGGAAAATTCAAAAAACTTCCGTCTGACTCGTCCGCCTCTAGTACTGCCCAATTACCTTTACCTAGTCTAGCATTGCTATTGAAAGAATTAATTATTCCCCCATTTATTATAGTGGGATCAAATTTTGCAGCGGATAATATGTTTGAAATTAATGAAGTTGTTGTTGTTTTTCCGTGTGAGCCGGTTACTACTATATTTGTTTTTAATGAAACAACATGTGCTAACATTTCTGCTCTTTTTAAAATACTAATTTTTTTTTCTTTTGCTGCCTTTATTTCTGGATTGTTACTTTTGATAGCTGATGATTTTACTAGTATCGAGGTATTATAAATATTTTCCCTTTTGTGCGATCTAAAAACTTTAATCCCGATTTTTCTACATCTCTCTACATTTTTACTACTTGCCATGTCACTCCCTTGAATCTTAAAACCCATATTTTTCATTATTTGAGCGAGACCGCTCATGCCAATTCCTCCGATTCCAACAAAATGGATTTTTTGATTTAAATTAATTTTAATTTTGTTCATTCAAAGTCTCTTTTAATAATTTTTCAATTTTTGAAAATATATTTTTATCAGAATGTTGTGACATCTTTTCACTAATATCTCGAAGTTTTTTCTGATTTATGGATAAATCAACTAAAATTTTGTACAAATTATCAGAAATAAACTTTTCTTCCAATAAATAACAATATCCTTTCTCCCTGAAATAATTTGCATTCATAAATTGGTGATTGTCTGCGGAAGAAGGTAATGGAATTGCTATAAATGGAATTCTAAGATTTGTTAGCTCTGCTAAGGAAGAAGCTCCTGATCTGGTAATAGCTAAATCTGATTTTTGATAATACTTTATCATATCTTTTGAAAAGGTAAATAATTCACATTGTATATTAAATTTTTTATAGATTTTTTTAATCTCATTAATCTGATTTTCTAAACATTGTTGGTAAATAGTAAACTTGACTCCCCTTTCAGAACATTTCACAATTTCTAAAGGCAACGTTTCCCCAAATATTTTAGCTGACTGGCTACCTCCCATAATTAAAATAGAAATTTCTTTGTGTGAATTTGATATTTTTTTTGGGTTGTTAAAATTATAAATATTTTCATTCAAAATATAACCACAAACAGATGATTTTTTTTTATATTTAGGGTTAATCCCTGAGGTATTTTTCGTTGATAATATAATTTTTTTTACTATTGGTAGTAGAAATTTATTTGCACGTCCTATAATTAGATTGTTTTCATAAATAATAACTGGAATTCTTAATAAAAAACCTGCAATACAAATTGGGAATGAAGAATAGCCTCCCATACCAATTATTAAGTTTGGTCTTGAATAAATTAAAAAACAAAAGGAGTAAATAAAAGCAGTTATAATTTTTAAGACTCCTAAAAGAATATGCAGAAAATTTTTTTTAAATATTGTACCTGAATTAATAATTTTTACTTTCATATTTTCAGTATTTTGTAAAAATTTCAGTCCTCTATTATCAGAAACCATTTGTAAATTGTAATTTTTACTTAGGAATTTAGCTAAACTTAAAGATGGAAATATGTGTCCACCAGTACCCCCAGTAGCTATTAAAATGTTTTTATTTATTTTTTTCATCAATTTTTTTCGTTTAATGAGGTATAATTTAAAATAATTCCAGCTATTATTCCGGTTGACAATAAAGATGAGCCTCCATAGCTTAAAAATGGAAGCGTCATACCTGTTGTTGGTAATAAATTTGAGTTAACACCTATATGAATGAATGTTTGAAAAATTACTAAAGATATTAAGCCACACAAAGCTAACTTATAATAGTTGTTAGAAAAACTTATAACTTTTTTAATTGTTCTAAATGCAACAAACAAAAATATTATAATTATTAAAACTGAAACTACTGATCCAAATTCTTCGCTTACAACAGCAATAATATAATCTGTATGAGCTTCTGGAACATTTTCCTTTAAAATTCCTTCTCCCATTCCTCTTCCTTTTAAACCACCTTGTTTGATTGCCTCAATAGCTTTTTGTGATTGAGACCAGCCAGACTTCTCAGGGTCCATAAAGGATGTAATTCTGGAAATGATGTAACTAAACCGCTCTGGAGCTAAATATAGAAGTAGAAAAAATAAACCAACAAGAAAGAAAAATATCAAAATTAGAAATATTATACTAAAGCCCGATAAAAAAATTAATGATGACCAGGATGCAGCAAGTAAAATTGTTTGTCCTACATCAGGCTGAATTATAAGCAATAAAGTTATTATTGATAAAAAAAGAAAAGAAATAACATGTGATAAATTTAAACTTTTGATTTTGCTTGTAGAAATAATTTGTGCAACTACTAGAATAAAAAAAGGTTTTACAAATTCAATGGGTTGAAAACGAAAAATATATAAATTAAGCCATCTTTTTGCCCCTTTAACTTCTACACCTAGAAATGGAACCAATAACAATAATAATATAAAAAATATAAAAATTGGTATCAAACTTCTATTAATTAAATCTGTATTTAAAGTTGAAATTATAATCATTATCAAAAATGAAACACATGCATATATGAGATGTTTTTGAAAAAAGAAATAGTAACTTTTATTCAAACGTTCATCTGCTAGAAAAGATGTTGAAGAGAACGAAAAAAATACTCCCAGAATAAACAGTATAGAAAAACTTGTTAAAATTTGTTTATCAATATTTCTCCAGTAATTTTTTATGTTAAAAATTTTTTCTTGCATATTTTAAAATTAGTTTTTTAAATTGATTTCCTCTTTCCTCAAAATTCTTATATTGGTCATAAGATGCACTAGCAGGACTAAGTAAGATATTTAAATTTTTATCTTTTATTTTTTTTATGTCTTTAAATATTGAAATTACAGCATTCTTCATGTTGCTGCTGACTTCAAAATTAATATTTCCATTTAAATATCTTTTAAAAAATTTAGTATTTTTTCCAATAATATATGCTTTAATAATATTTTTACTTATCTCCTTTAAATAAAATTTATCGCCTTTTTTTGGTAACCCTCCTAATATCCAATAAATATTTTTGTTTCCTTTAAGTGCAAATTTACTTGCTTCAAAGCTTGTTGCTTTTGAGTCATTTATAAAAGTTTTATTGTTTTTTTCATAAATAATTTCATGTCTATGTGGTAAGCCTTTAAAAGTTCTGAGCGATTTAATCAAAGATTTGTCTGATATTTTAAAAGTTTTTGAAATAGCTTGAACAAAACTCATATTTTGATGATTTACTTCTAAATTTAAATAATTATTTTTTATAAATTTTTTTATTTTATTATATTTTTCTGCTTTTATAAATTTTAACTTTGCAAGATACTTTGCTTTTTTGTATTTTTTTAAAAATTTAATATCATCAATAAATGCTATATCTTTTTTTATTTGGTTGGAAAAAATTTTAAATTTAGAATTAATATAGTTTTTACTAGAGCCATGCCAATCTAAATGGTCGTTTGTTATATTTAATATTGCTGCATAATTGGGTCTAACAAACTTGGAATAAGCTAATTGAAAAGATGAGGCTTCAATAATTACAATTGGACTATCTTTTAAATTTAAATCTAAAATAGGTTTGCCTATATTTCCAGCTAATCTCACATTAGTATTATTTTTTCTTAATACATGCTCAAGAATTTTACACGTTGTAGATTTTCCATTAGTTCCCGTAATAACGATTGTTTTTATTTTTGGATTAAAAAGATAGAAAAGATCAAGATCTGTTATAATTTTTTCTTGATTTTCTATAAGTTTTTTTTTAAGCGATGCTTTATGTAAGCTTATACCGGGGCTTATAACGATAAATTGAGCTGAGTCCAAACGCTTTGTAAAAAGTTTTTCTCCTTCTTTTTTATTAGTAGATCCCCAAAAATCTTCCTGCTTTGCATTGTCATCCCAAGCGCCCCAATTTTCAAAACCTTTTCGTTCAAAATAATTAATGACAGACTCTCCTGTTTTCCCAAGCCCATAAATTGCAAAACTTTTTTTGCTCAAATTTAAAGATTTATTCATTAATTATATTTAGCGTAATTTTAGTGTGGCCAATCCTACTAAAGCCAAAATAATAGCAATTATCCAAAACCTAATCACAACAGTTGACTCTGCCCAGCCTTTTTTCTCAAAATGGTGATGAATTGGGGCCATCATAAACACCCTTTTGCCAGTCA
>MDTB01160062.1_pt1 | contig 18925 bp, 32 predicted proteins | sample 811161 | NCBI WGS metagenome assembly MDTB01 (sample SAMN05326650, study PRJNA326480) | marine metagenome | isolation source: seawater | place: Mediterranean Sea | collected 2009
ATTGTTAGAAGATCATTAAAAGAAATAAATTATCAAGAAACACTAGCGAATGGTCAAGTAGTAAATCCTTTAAAAAATATAGGTATACAAAGATTAGTTGGTTTTGGAGCAACCACTACTGCTGTTCCTTTTGCTGCTGTAGAGGGAGCAAAAGCTTTATATAATGTAACAGATGAAGAGATGGAAGCTTTAAGAAGATATGTACCTAGTTGGTCTAAAAATTCTACTCTTATACCTATCAGAGATAAAAAAACAAACGAATTAAAGTATATAGATTTTTCTCGTACTAATGCTTATGACACTTTAATACGACCTATTCAAACAGTTCTTAATTCTGTTCAAGAAGGTAGAACAGATGAAGACGGTATCATGAATGATTTTATATCAGGTATGTTTGAATCAACAAAAGAAATAGCTAGTCCTTTTATTAGTGAATCTATTTGGACAGAGGCAGCAACAGATATACTAGTAAGAGGAGGAAGGACAAGAGAAGGTAGTGTTCTTTATACAGATCAAACTCCTCCGGGTGAGAAAGTAAGTGCGATTTTAAATCATTTAGTTAAGTCTCAATCCCCTGGTTCTATTGCACAATTTAAAAGAATAGGTTTAGGTATATCAGGAGAAACAGATGACTATGGTAGAAGTTACGAATTAGGTGATGAACTACAAGGATTGGTTGGATTTAGAGCAATTAAAGTAGAACCTGAAAGAGCTATTAATTTTAAGATCGCTGACTTTCAAAGAGGTATTCGTAATTCAAGAAGAGAATTTACATCTAAATTATTAAAAGGTGGGGATATAAGTCCTAGTGATATTATTGATAGATATAAAATAGCTAATGCTCAAGCATATAAAGTTAAACAAGAAATGATGAAAGATTATTTTGCAGCGATAAGATTAGGTGCTGATCAATTTGCTTTGAATAAATCTTTTGATGATCGTGGAGCTAAAAATGAATTACGTTCTTTAAAATTAGGATCTTTCAAACCTTTAAAAATTAGTGATAATGTTAAAAGAACTTTTGCAGAAAATGCATTAAAAGCAGGAAAACCAAATCCTTATTTTCCTGCATCTATTTATATAAATAGTATGTTTAATTTTTATAATAATGTGCCTTTAGGGTTAGCAACATTACCTGACTTTCCTAATCCTTTTGAAGCAACAGAACTACCTGCTGACGATACTTCTTTCTTTCAACAAATCAGTAGTGATCCTTCAACAATAACTCAAGTAGCAGGATCGACTATTCCTAATGTAAACACAACAACTAGTGGTTTACAAGTTAATCCAAATAATTTACAAATAGAACGCAAACTATGACCATAGAACCTAGAACACAAAGGGAACATATTATTTCATTACACGGACATATTACAGGAGTTAAAAAGGAGATTAATGAGATTAAAAATAATCACCTTAAGCATATGCATGAAGATATTGATAAGTTGGGTGGCAAGATAGACAAAATCTATTGGGTTGTATTATCTATAGTGGGGGCTGTAGGATTAATGTTTATAGAAACTTTATTGGGGATGTTATGAAACTATCAGAAAACTTTACACTATCAGAGATGACTAAATCTCAAACAGCTATTAGAAAAAATATAGACAACACACCAACAGATGAACACATAGAAAATTTAAAACATGTAGCTGAAACTTTATTACAACCTATCAGAAATCATTTTGGTAAGCCTGTGACTGTGTCATCTGGATATCGAAGCGTGGATCTTTGTGAAGCCATTGGTTCTTCTTCTAGATCTCAGCATGCTAAAGGAGAAGCTGCTGACTTTGAAATAGGTGGAGTAGATAATCAAGAGCTTGGCTTGTGGATTCGAGATAACATCGAATACGATCAATTAATTTTAGAATTTTATAATGACGGTGATCCTAGTTCCGGGTGGATACATTGTTCAATGGTCAAGGACCGTGAACCGAGAAAGAGTACTTTAAAAGCTATTAAGAATAATGGACAAACTCAATACGTTCCTTGGTCTTAAGTATCTAATTTTCCAAGATTAAGTTCGATAGGAGCACCTTCACCTTCCGGTGATCCAAAGTATGTGCCTACTGCCCTTAACTTTCTGTAGGCGCCTTTTTCTCCAAAGATATCTATAAGAGCATTTTTTAAATCATTGAGGCTGTTAACATCTTTAGCATCATTAAAATTAAATTGATCAGTTAAGATAACATCTCCTTCATCATTTATTTTAATATTTGCTGAACCTATTGTTGTTCTCATTTGAAAGTTTGGGTCTTTCATTTTATCTAAAAAATTTTGACTGTAGTTCATTTCACCCTCAGGATAATCACCATAGCTCAAAGAATCTTTTCCCTCTCCTATAGCTTTTGCTGCTGCTTCTTTCATGATATCTAATTGAGGATCTGTAAAATTTTTATTGGTCACTAACTCATCTTTACCCATTAGATCTGAAACAAATAATCTCATGTTAGGAGGTATCTTATTAAAGAGAGTTCTAAGTACGTTTTGTTTTTCTTCCGTAGTGGCCATTAAGTATTTTAACACGGATCCAAAGACAAAAAAAGAGTAAAATCAAACCTGGCTGTATTATTACAAATATAATAATATTAGCTAATTCGTAACCCCAACCTGTGAAATCTCCTATAACAACTAACACTTGACAGCACCAATTAAAGAATTGATTTACTATATCCAATCTTTTAACTCCTCACCCATGATTTCATTAGCTATACTAATTTTATTTCGTAAAGCTTTTACTATTTTTTCGTCTACAGTTTTTTCTGTCATCAAGTCTATGTAAGTGACAACATTCTTTTGACCAATTCTGTGAGCTCTATCTTCTGACTGTAGTCTTTTTTCTAAGTCATAATTGTTAGAATAGTAAATTACTGTGTTTGCAGCAGTTAAAGTGATTCCATACCCTCCGGTTTGAGTGTTTCCAACAAAAAACCTTACAGGGCTGTTTTCAGACTGATACAGAGCAATATTTTTTTGGCGTGTGTTTGTATCAATTGCACCATAGTATGCTACTGTAGAGTCCTCTCCGTAGGTTTTTTTTAAGGCTTCAACTATCTTTTCTATGTCATAGATGTAATTTGCCCAAATAATCGCTTTTCCGTCCACTTCTTCTAAAACTGACATCAATTCATTTATACGATTACTTTTTACCTCAACCATGGACCCATCATCCATCTTCACATGGCCACAAACTATTTGCTGCATTCTCATTAATTGTGTCATGGCATTTGTAGTACTTGTAATTTTACCTTTAGACTCAGCTAAGGCTGTTTGTTTCATCATTGTGTACATTTTTATTTGTTCATCAGTCAGATCTACAATTCTTTTAGTGTAAGTTTTTTCTGGTAAATCAAGACAATCTTTTTTAAGAACTCGATAAGAAAATTTATCTATAATACCTGTTAGTTCGTCTAGTCTTCTATAACTAGATATCAATTGAACTCTACGTCCACCAAAATTTCTTTCAATCATATTAGCGTATCGAGCTCTAAAAGAATAATAAGAACCATAACCTAGATGATACTCATCTAGAAATTTACATTGAGAATACAAGTCAAGTGGTGACTTGGTAACTGGAGACCCTGTTAAGATTCTACGGTATTTCGCTAACTCCCCTATTTTTAAAATGTTTTTTGTTCGCTTAGCTGTGGGATTTTTGATTGTCGTAGACTCATCAATTCCTATTAGGCTAGGTCCTACAGTATTATTCAGAAATTTTTCTGCAAAAGCAACACCTTTTAATGTAGAAAAAGATTCCACATTCATAATTAATATTTTTAATTTTCCATCATTTTCAAATAAAGTATCTAGTTCACTTTGTTTTTTCTTAGTGATGTTTGCTTCCCATAAAACTTTTGTATATTCAACATGTTCAGCTAAATGAACTGGTATTTCTATATCGTGCCAATTTTTATAGACACCTTTAGGAGCTACAATCAAAGCAGTCTTAATACCACCTTTATCATATAGAATAGATATGTTATCTACTAAAACTTTAGATTTACCGGTGCCCATTTCCATAAAAAGAGCATATGTTTTTTTATTCCAGGACGCTTGTAATGCATCTAATTGGTGACTATATGGCTTAGTCTTAAACTTATAGTGTTCTATCATAACTTTTATCTTCTTTCTTACTTGTAATTTATATAGGAATAATTATATTTATGTCAAGAAAGAAAACAAATGAGAAAAGAAGTATTTGAATTATACAAAAAAGACAGTTTAGGAAAGTTCTTAGATACATTAAAGAATCAACCTGAACAAAATTTTGTGTATGTTTTACAACATCCACCAACTAATATGAATATATTAAGTGCTAGCGATTTTGGTCAATTAGTTATTTGTTTACCAATGTTATCTCAAATAGTTTTTAGTTCTTCACCTTTTATTTTTAAGATGAGAAAAAACTTAAGAGATTTTAGAAAGCAAGATTATATTCTATGTTTAGGTGACCCGGCAATTATTGGATTATCCACAGCCATAGTCAGCGAAACAACTAACGGTATGTTTAATTTATTGAAGTGGGATAAAAGAGAGTATAAATATTATCCCTTATCAATTGATTTGTATCAGAAAGATGATAACATAGCCATAGACTAATAACCCTATAGAAAGAATACAGAGGTACAATATGAACGAAACTAATAAGATTAACTTTGAAGAAGACCAACAAGAGATAATTGAAAAAACTGATTTAGATGTTTTGTCTCAACAATGTTATAAACTTCAATCTTTAGAAAGCGAGATTGAAGAACAAGAAAAGTTAATTAAAAAATTAAAAGAACAACACGATAAATTAAGTTCTGAAATAATTCCAGATATACTTGCAGAGCAAGGTATTACATCTATAAAATTATCTGATGGATCAGCAATTGAAATCAGAAAAATATTTAGCTGCACTCTACCCAAAGACGTAAATAAAAGAGAAGCATGCTATGAATGGCTTCGCCAAAACGATCTAGGTGATATTGTTAAAAACAGTGTTAGTGTAGATTTCGGTAAAGGTGAGGATAACAGAGCTAAAGATTTCTTTGGTTCTGCAGTGGATCAAGGTTTAGAACCTTCTCAATCTAGTAAGGTTGAGAGTTCTACTTTGAGAGCACTTTATAGAGAGCGTGTTGAGGCCGGCCTCGACATGCCCTCTGATCTTTTTCATACATATGTAAAAGATCAAACTAAAATCAGTCGGAAATAATAGGAGAACGAAAAATGAATGACGAAACGAAAACCAAGATAGCTGAAAAAAGCAAGACGGAAGTATTACCAATGTCTTTCTTTGAGCAAGACGCTCAAAGTGGGTTTGATAATATGTCATCTGATGACTATGCCTTACCCTTTTTAAGAATATTGGGTCAACTATCACCACAATGTAACAAGCGTGATGCTAAGTATGTAGAAGGTGCCGAAGCAGGTATGATCTTTAATACTGTTACAAGTGAACTTTACGATGGTGAAAAAGGTATCAACTTATTACCTTGTTATTATAAAAGGGAATTCGTTGAATGGACCGATAGAGGTGAAGGAACTGCTGCACCAGTAGCAATACATCCTGTCAATAGTCCTATTGTAGGAACTGCAAAAAGAGACGCAACTTTTAAAGATAGATTACCAAGTGGTAATTATTTAGAGAACACCGCATCTTATTTTGTAACTATAATTAAGGATGACGGATCCGGTGAGACAGCCTTAATTACTATGAAATCTACTCAACTTAAAACTAGTAGAACATGGAACTCCATGATGAATAGTATTAAGATAAAAGGTTCTAACGGACATTTCACACCACCACCTTTTAGTCATATCTACAATCTTAAAACAGTACCACAATCAAATGATAAAGGAACTTGGTTTGGTTGGAGTATATCCAAAGTGGGTCCTGTTCAAGATAAAGAGATCTATGAACAAGCAAAAGCTTTTGCAGAGAGCATAAGTAAAGGTGATGTGCAAACTAGTCATGGTGAAGAAGAAGATAAAGCTAAGTCAGCAGCAGCTAACTATTAATCTAGAAGGGGGCTTCGGCCCCCTTTTTTTTACAAGGAAAATTTTATGTATAAAGTAAAAAGATTTTATAAAGGAAAACTAATAAGAGAAAACAAAACACCATTATATCCAGACGAACTAATAAATTTAGATCAAAAAGATGATTATCAATCATGGAATATATTAAAAGATAAAGAGGATAGAATAATAGAAGCAACTTACACACCAACAATATGGAAAATAACAGTAGAAAATATAGGCGATGAGAAATAAATTTAGAAAGATTTTTTTTAAATACGAGTTTCAAATTTGGACTGTATGGTTTTGGGGACCTATACTTTTATTTTTTTGGATAATAGCGTGAGATTTAAAGAAATATTTCAAGGCATGCAAAGTGCTTACGGTCAATATGTTATTGGTGAACAAGCTACTAACGGTAACAAACAAGACGGTAAAGCTTTTATAAAAAGAAAACAAGTAACAGATGATTTGTGGCAAGATCATTTAGACGGTAAAGATCCTGCGCTAGGTATTATACCTATTAATGAAGAGAACAAATGTAAATGGGGTTGTATTGATGTAGACAAATACAACCTAGACCATAAAAAAATAATTGAAACTATTAGAAAGAATAACTTACCTTTAATATTATTTAGATCAAAGTCTGGGGGAGCACATATATTTTTATTTTGTAATACATTTATCTCAGCAGCTCTCATGCAATCTAAATTAAAACAAATAGCTGAACTACTAGGTTATATGGATTGTGAAATCTTTCCTAAACAAACAGAGGTTCTTGTAGAACGTGGTGATACAGGAAACTTTTTAAATCTACCTTACCACAATCATATGAAGGGATTAAGATATGCTTTTAACGATAATGGCACCGCTGCTACACTTGAAGAATTTTTTGAGCTCTATGATATTTATGTTCAAGAAGAAATTGGTATTGATGAAATCAAAGTTGAAAAACCAAAACAAGAAGAAGTCTTCAAAGACGGACCACCTTGTTTAAATAAATTAGCTAATGAGGGCTTTGGTGAGGGTGGTAGAAACAATGCTTTGTTTAACATAGCTATGTTTTACAAACAGGCTGAACCAGATAAGTGGGAAGATTTAGTTGAAGACGCTAATATTAATTACATGAATCCACCTTTAAGATCTAGTGAAGTTCAACAACTTCTTAAATCAATAGGTAAAAAAGGTTATGATAAATATAGATGTAAGCAAGCTCCGATTAATTCTGTTTGTAATTCTAGTTTATGTAGACTTAAAAAATTTGGTGTAGGTTTTGATGAGGAAGAGATGCCACCATTAAATGATTTAACAAAGATTACTTCAGACCCTCCACAATGGTTTTTAAATGTGGACGGAAAGAGATTAAAATTTACAACAGAACAATTACATAGTGCTCACATGTTTTCTATAGCATGCATGGCTCAAGCAAGTTTAATAGTGCCTATACCTAAGTCAACTGATTGGAGAACTTTATTGAAAGAACTAATGAAGTCTATTCAAGAAATAGAACCTATGGAGTCTTTAAGTGCTGTCAATCAATTAGAAAATTTATTGTATGAGTTTACTGTTAACAGAGCACAAGCAAGAACAAAAGAAGATATACTGAATAAAACACCATGGACCGATGATGGTTATACTTATTTTAAAATGGATGATTTTTATAATTGGTCAAAGAAAAATAATTGGGAACTCGATAAAACAAAGACAGGAAATTTAATGATGGAGTTATCTTGTTATGAAGGTGAGATTAGAAGTTTAGAAATAAAAGGAACCAATCCTAGAATAACTAAAATAAAATCTTTAAAAGTTATAAAGCAAACAGTAAGTGATAGACCATATAAAGAAACAAATTACTAATGAAAACAATTATTCTTGGTCCACCCGGTACAGGAAAAACAACTACTTTATTAGATTTAGTTGATCAATTTATACAACAAGGTATTCGACCAAAACAAATAGGATATTTTTCTTTTACAAAAAAGGCTGTCAATGAAGCGATATCTAGAGCTGCAAACAAATTTAATTTAGATGCTAAAGAAGATTTAAAATTTTTTAGAACTCTTCATTCTTTTGCATTTAGATTGTTAGGTACAAGCAAAGAACAAATGATGAGTAATAGAGATTACCTAGAGTTTGGTAAGAAAAATGGTTTGATTATTAAAGGTACCTCTTATTCAGAAGATGACGGTATATTTAATTCTGATTGTGAAGAACTAAAAATTATAGAACGAGCAAGGATTAAAGGTATTTCTTTAGAAGAAGAATACGACATGAATCAACACCTTACAGACGTGGAACGAGGAACATTGATCTTGTTAGATCAAGAATTAAAAAAATATAAAAAAGAAAATGGTATGAAAGATTTTACAGATCTTATAGAAGAATTTATTGAAGAAAGTAATACACCACCATTTAAAGTTTTGTTTATAGATGAAGCACAAGATTTAAATAGATTACAATGGAAAATGGTTAGAAGTATATGGCAAAAATCAGAGAAAACTTATATCGCAGGAGATGATGATCAAGCAATATTTAAATGGGCAGGTGCTGACATAGATCATTTTATTGCATTGAAAGATGAAGTAGATGAAATTAAAACATTAAAACAATCTTATAGAATACCTGGTGGACCCATACATGAACTATCACAAAAAATAATTAAGAATGTAGAAAATAGATTTGATAAATCATATAAGTCAAAAGAAGAACAAGGTATTTTAAAATATTATTCTGATGTAACTCAAGTAGATATGTCTCAAGGTGAGTGGTTAGTTTTATCTACAGCACATCATTTTTTAAATGATGTAAAAGAGTTATGTGAATTACAAGGTTGGTACTATCAACACAAGAATAAAAATTCTGTAGACATAGGACTTTTACTAGCAATTAGTAATTGGGAAGCATGGAGAAAAGGTAGTGAATTCAATCACTTAGAGATAAAAAATATGTATGCTTATCTAGGTGAGAATATTATGCCGGGGTATAGAGACGCTAAAACTTTGTTGAGTGATAAAAAATATAGTTTAAAAGATTGTATGAAAGATCACGGCCTACAAGTTGACAATGTTTGGTTTGAAGCTTTTGATAAATTAGATCCTGTCACAGAAAATTATATTAGAAACATGAGAGCTAACGGTGAAAAAATAAATAGAACACCTAGAATATTATTATCAACAATACATGGAGCCAAAGGTGGTGAAGCTGACAATGTTTTAATTATGTCGGACTTAACTATCAAAGCTGTAAAACATAAAGAAAAAAATCCAGACGACTTTCATAGATTGTTTTATGTTGCAGTGACTAGACCAAGAAAAGAATTACATATTGTAGATCCAAGAAATTATGAGAAGGCATATATATTATGAGTAAAATATTTTCTGTAATACCTTTAACTTTTAGAGAAGCAAATAGTTTTGTTGATGAACATCATTCTCATAATAAAAGAGTTCAAGGTTATAAATTTGCCATAGGTGTTTTACATGAAGATATTTTAGTTGGTGTTGCTATTTGTGGTAGACCTATCTCAGCTACACTTGATAATAAAAAAACAATAGAATTACTTCGTTCATGTGTTTTAGATAACGCACCAAAAAACACAAATAGTTTTTTATATGGTAGGTCTTGGAGAGTTGCAGAAGCAATGGGTTATAAAAAAATGATAACTTATACTTTGGTAAGAGAAAAAGCTAGTGCATGTAAAGCAATAGGAATGAGTATTGTAGGTCAAACAAAAGATTCTACAAAAGCTTGGGCACACAAAGAAAAGAAAGACGGTATTAAAAGGAAAAGTCAAAGTATTTATAAAGAAATAAAAAATAGATGGGAAATTAACAAACTATGAGAATTGTATATCAAGACGGAAAATTATACTATAGTATAACTAGGGACGAATATAAGAATATCGAAGTTGGAAAACCAACTGAGATAGATGTTGCATGGTTACCACATTTGGTAAAAGATATATCAGAAGCTAACCTTCAACACTGGAAAAAAGAATTAGAAAAAAATAATAAGTAATATGCAAATACCTTTATTGTTTAAACCTCAAACAGAGTGGTTACCTCCAACTGAATTAAAAGATTTATCTGACGCTAAAGAGATAGCTATTGATTTAGAAACATGTGATCCTAGTTTAACAATACTTGGATCCGGTGCTATTACAGGTAAAGGATTTGTTGTTGGTATTGCTGTGGCTGTAGACGGTTGGTCTGGATATTATCCTATTGCTCATGAGGGTGGTGGTAATTTAGATAAAAGAATAGTTTTAGATTGGTTCCAGGATATTCTTAACACTAACGCTAACAAAATATTTCATAACGCTATGTATGATGTGACTTGGATAAAGGCCATGGGTTTAAATATTAATGGTCGTATCATTGATACAATGATTGCTGGGTCCTTAATTAATGAAAATAGATTTAGTTATACCTTAGATTCTATGGGTAAAGAGTATGTAGGGTTTGGTAAGAATGAAACAAATTTAAAAGATGCAGCTAGAGATTGGAACATAGATCCTAAGAAAGATATGTGGAGATTACCTGCCATGGAAGTAGGAACTTATGCAGAGAAAGATGCAGAACTTACACTCAAACTTTGGCAACGATTACAACAAGAACTTACATCACAAGATCTTTGGACTATCTTTACATTGGAAACAGATTTGTTTCCTTGTTTGATTGATATGAAATTTAAAGGTGTTCGTGTTGATATGCAAAGAGCATCTGACATAAAAGAAGAATTAATTAAAAAAGAAAAACTAGCACTACAAGATATTAAAAAACAAGTAGGATTTGATGTAGAAATATGGGCAGCAGCAAGCTGTGCAAAAGCATTTGATAAAGTAAAACTACCTTATGACAAAACAGATAAAGGTAATCCTAGCTTTACAAAAAACTTTCTAGCAACACATCCTCATCCTTTGGCCAAAAGTATTACACAAGCAAGAGAACTTAATAAGGCTCATACGACATTTATAGATACAATTATTAGATATGAACATCGAGGTAGAATTCATGCTGACATCAATCAAATACGTTCTGATCAAGGTGGTACAGTAACAGGAAGATTTAGTTACAGTAATCCAAACTTACAGCAAGTCCCGGCAAGGAACAAGGATCTTGGACCGATGATTCGATCTATCTTTATTCCAGAAGAAAAATGTGATTGGGGTTGCTTTGATTACTCACAACAAGAACCAAGAATATTAGTACACTACGCAAGCTTAGATAATTTTAGATCGGTTGATACTATCATAGAGAGTTATAAAAATGCAAACGCAGACTTTCACCAAGCTGTAGCTGATATGGCTAACATCGAAAGAAAACAAGCTAAGACAATTAATTTAGGTTTAATGTATGGTATGGGTAAGAATAAACTCATGGCTGAACTTGGATTACAAGTAGAAGCTGCTGAGAAACTTATAAAAAAATATCATGAGAACGCTCCTTTTGTTAAACAACTCATGGATAGTGTATCGAGAAGAGCTCAAGATAGTGGACGTATAAGAACAATTGGAGGTCGTGTATGTCACTTTGATCTATGGGAACCTACAACGTTTGGTGTACATAAATCTCTACCACATGCACAAGCATTAAGGGAGTACGGACCGGGGATTAAAAGAGCATTTACATACAAAGCTTTAAATAAATTAATTCAAGGTAGTGCAGCAGACATGACAAAAACTTCTATGTTAGCTTTATACAAAGAGGGTATTGTGCCACACATACAGATACATGATGAGTTAGATATATCAGTACAAAATCCAAAGCAAGCGTCAAAAATTATTGAAATTATGGAAGCAGCAGTTGACCTACAAGTACCCAATAAGGTAGACTACGAGAAAGGAAAAAATTGGGGTCAAATAAAATAAATGTCATTCTTAGTAGCAAACATACCACCTGTTAAAGTTTGGGTAAAAAAACAATATCTTTATGATTTACAAAAAGGTCATGGAGAATATGTAGAAGGTATTTGGGCAACAGTAAAATCTATACAAGGTAGAGCATTATACTTTGAAACATATATACCAGAGTATGCTGCTTTGTATGATAAACTACCTATCAGTGCTTTTGTTAGTTCACCTGATGTTAAAGAAGATTTATCTCTAGAAGAATTAGAATTATGGGATGCTTTTAGTTATCATATTACAGTTATAGAAAAAACAACTGTGCCACCAAGAGCAAAATATTTATCTCCTTCTAAACAATGGTACAAAGGAGAGTATTTATTTACAATTGATAGTTGTCATGCTGATCATAATTTACCTAATATAAATTATTCACAAGTACCAGAAGAACATAAATCTTTTAATATTTTAGAGTTAGAAAATGGTCACTTTGCAGCTCAACCTAACAATCGAACATTATTTTATGATAAATCATTGACTCCATCAGAGCCAAAACAACCTGACTTTAAAGTATCTACGATTGAATATAATGTAGAATCAGTAAGCAAGTGGACTGCAGGAGATGATACAAATTATTTTTATAATTTTAAAGAACAGAAGTAATGATAGTAGTATTAGGAATTTGTCATACATGTGCTGAATACACACCTTTAGTTAAACAAGATATCAGAGATAAATTAGTTTATAGGTGTTTTCATTGTCATTCACAATATGAACAAATGATTAATGGTAAAATTTTATTTCAATTTATAGATCAACCGGAAGAATTAGAGAAAGAAAGCAAAAGAATTATAGATAAACTTAATAAAAAAGAAGAAGAAGAACTAGAAATAGACGTAGAACTAGAAGATTAGCTGCTCACCTGGCTTCAGAATAAAGCTCAGATGAGCATAAAGGTGAAGATTTATTATCTTATTCACAATTATTTTCTTGTCAATACCTTCTTGGCATGGTATAAAATCCCATATAATAGGAGAAATAAAAATGCCGAACACAAATAAATACAAATCAGTATCAGTTCACATAGATACTCACAATAAGTTGAATAAAATTAGTAGTGCTTTGTTAGATAACACAAGACTTAGTATATCTAAAACAATAGAACTATTAGCCAATGAGAAAGCAAAAAAACTTAATGGAAAACTCTCAACAAAATAATAAAAAAATATGTCCTGCCTGTATGGGTAATGGATATGTTCTTATTAATTCTTGGGATAATTATTTTCAATGTGATGTTTGTGATAGTCAAGGTGAAATAAGTTTAGAAGAATTTAAAAAGATAGAAGAAAGGAAAAATAATGAAAAAGAAACCACACGCATTTAGAAGTTATGTTACTGATTGGGTAGAGTCTAAAGAGTTTAGAAAACAAGAAGAACAATACCCGGAACCATCCGAACCTATGCAAATAGGATTACCTGGTGGTATAAAAATAAATGTAAACAAAGATCTTTTTGAAGCTACAAAAGAACTTTTAGAAAGAAAAGAAATAACAGTATTACAAAGAAAGAAGAACAATGGAAAAACTATTAGATCTAGAAAAACTTAAAGAAATAACAAGTAAAATGCCAAGGGATAAGTTAGAGCTTCTTCTCATGGCTAGTCTTGAAGAAGTAAAACGTTTACTCAAACTTTTAAAAGACCATGGTTATGAAGACGAAGATATTGACGATAGGACCATAAACTAATGTATCAACACTTAGATTTATTTAGTGGTATTGGTGGGTTTAGTCTAGGATTAGAAGCAACAGGAGAATTTGAAACTGTTGCTTTCTGTGACTACGATCCCTTTTGTCAAAAAGTATTAAGAAAACATTGGGAGAATGTTCCCATTTATGGAGATATAAAGGAGCTTACATATGAAAAACTCAAAGCAAATGGAATTAATAACATCGACATCATCACAGGAGGATACCCTTGCCAACCTTTCTCCGTTGCAGGTAACAAAAAAGGTGAGCAAGATCCGAGACATCTCTGGCCAGAGTATTTTAGACTTGTCCAAGAGTGTCGACCGACTTGGGTCATTGGAGAAAACGTTGGTGGACACATTAAACTCGGTCTTGACACCGTACTCTCGGACTTGGAGAGTGAAGGTTACTCCGCAAGGACGTTTAGTATTTCAGCTTCTAGCATCGGTGCCAACCACAAAAGAGAAAGAGTCTGGATTGTGGCCAACTCCAACGACAGACTCAGCAAACAATCGAACGAAGAAGTACGCACAGGGGGGAACACCTTTGACAATGGCAATTCAGACATGGCCAACTCCAACATCGAGAGATTGGAAGGATCAAATCGGAGCTTATCCTCCGAGCACGAACGTGACAAGAGGAGAGACTCTCATGAACACAGTGACGAGAAGATCATGGCCAACTCCAGCAGCGAGAGATTGGAAAGACACAGGAGAGAATACGAACTACGAGAAGATAGCGAAGAAGGGAAAGTTAGCAGGAGCAGTGAAAATGTGGCCAACTCCGAACGCATCAGACAACAGGGACCGGGGAAACCTATCGGATCCGGCAATACAGAGACGGATAGCAATGGGAAAACAAGTTGGTTTAACCATGGCAGTGAAAGAGAAGAAGGGTGGTGGGACGTTGAACCCAACGTGGGTCGAGTGGCTCATGGGATACCCAACAGGGTGGACCGACTTAAGTCCCTCGGAAACAGCCTCATCCCTCACATCCCCTACTACATCGGACAATCAATCATCCAATCAGAAAGAGAGTAACGAATGATAAGTAAAACAAACTTAGCTATTGAGCGTCACAATTTAAAAAATAATTTAGTTAAATTAAAAGCTCAAGACGATACAGTCAAATGGCTACAAAAAAAGATCGAATACCTACAAAAAGATAATTCTAAAAACATAATTGAAGAAATTCAAAAATGGATTATTGAAGGAATTAACGTTAGAGCAGAGAAAAGAAAAGAGATTAATCAGACATTAGATAATTTACCAAGAGTAAATTCAATATCAATCAATCATCTAGACAGAAAGAGAGTAACGAATGAAATATAAATACGATCACATTATTAAAATATTAAAACAAAGATTTAAATGGACGAAGATACCTCTTATCGAAAAGAAACTAGAAGTAGATAAGTGGTGGGAAAAAATTCCTCACGGTCCGAGTATGGGAGAATAGAATGCCACAACTTAAAAAAGAAAAGCTAAGTGCAGAAGAACAAAAAGTATTAGATAATTGGAATAAATTAAGTCAAAAAGAAAAAGACAGTTTATTTTTAGACATTGTTCAACGCATGATTAGGGTAGAAAAAAAGATAAGAAGTTATACAGAACTACGATATACTCCAGCTGCAAAAAAAGAATTGAGGGAATATATTGCCTGGTCTGTTAGACAAAGAGAAAAAAATCGTGGTTAAAAAATCCGCAAAGGGAGCTCTAGGTGAGTTGACCGTGGCCATTGAATACATGAAAAAGGGATATTGGGTTGCCTTATCGGTTGACCCTCAATGTCCCTTTGATTTAATTGTTGTCGATGATCAGGGAAGATGTCAGTTAATAGACTCTAAATGTAATTCTATTCGAATGACCGGGAAAAGAAAAGGAAGTCGGATTAATAGATTACTGAATAAGAAACAGAAAGAAATGGGAGTAAGATTAAAATATGTCGATTGCGATAAATAGTAAATTCATCTATCCAAAAACTATTCGAGAAGCTATCTTAGGTCATAGGCATTATGCTGTGGGTGAAGAAAAACTTCCGAGTGTTACAACAATACTAGGTGAGACGAAAGATAAAACTTTTTTAAAGGAATGGAAGAAGAGAGTAGGGGAACAAGAGGCAGAGAAAATTAAGAACTCTGCTTCCACTAGAGGTAGTGTGATGCATCATATTCTAGAAGAACATATCAAAGGTAATAAACATGTGGATATGACTTCTATTGGACAGCGAGCAGGAGTTATGGCCAATATTATTATTAGTAAAGGTTTATCGAAGGTAGATTTAGTTTATGGTATTGAGGCTGTCATGCATTACCCCGGTCTTTACGCAGGTTCTGCTGATCTAGTGGGAGTACACGAGGGCCAAGATGCTATTATGGATTTCAAACAAACAAACAAACCGAAGCGAGAAGAGTGGATCGAGGATTATTTTCTACAGTTAGCTGCTTACGCTATGGCTCATGACTATGTTTATGGTACTCAGATCAACAAAGGTGTTGTCATGATGTGTAGTGTTGATAGTTATTACCAAGAATTTATTGTAGAGGGTGAGAAATTAAGATATTATAAACACGAATTTTTAAGGAGACTAGATAAATACCATGGAACTCAGTAAAACTGATATGATTAAAGAGATTAATCTATTAGCTCAAGGTTTATCTGAACAAGATCTCAAAGCATTAATGGCTATGACTGATCAAGAAGTTAAGACTATCTATACCAACGCTATGAATAGTATGAAAAAAGCAGGTGGTGGTATGATAGACAAGGCCATTTTATATCCCCCTAGAAATTAATTGTTAAAATTTTTTTTAGTAGGGTGGATTTGCATAGGTCAAGGTGTAGAACAGAAGTGTGTACGCATGGCTTCATCCATTGTTCACGATAGTTATGACGATTGTAACCAATATTTCAGCGTGGTTCGTGAAGAAATGACTGATTTAATTGACGTAAAGCTTCAATTTACGTGTGTCGAGGCCGGATTATTAGAGCATTACCTATAAGGAATATTAGGCCCCCTATGTGTAAAAAAATATTTTTACTAGGGTAGGGTGCGGTAATGGTGGTAAATGGCTAGAATGGTTGATAAATAAGGTTAAAACAGTCAAAAAGGCTTACCAGAGTAGTGGTAAGCACTGGTAAATATCAAACTCATTAGCCGTATGGCAATCTAATTTTTTATTTTTATATTTAAACTTGAAGGGGGTCTAATATTCCTTATAGTGAAAATATGGATATAGTTAGAGTAGTTTGGTTAGATACTAATGAATGTAGTCTATCTACTTGGCAAAGTAGAGAAGAGTTATTAGCAAGTAAACCTTGTCAAATATCTTCACTAGGGTATTTAATTAAAAAAGATAAAAATTCTATAACATTATCAGCAGATAAAGACGACTTTGATCAAGACGATTTATTCGGTAGATCTCAAGTAATTCCTATTGGCGTGGTTTTAAGAATAGAATACTTAAAACTAATTTAGGCATATCTGTTGTGTTAATCTAACACTTTTTAATTTTTTAAATTCAAATAAACATTTGATTATGTTTAACTTAACTAATAAATCGAAAGAATATCTATTAAATATATTTAATACTAAGAAAGAACCAGACGGAATAAAAGACTTTTGTAAGGCTGAGTATGGTAGTGATTGGTTGTTTGCTTATACAAGCTTTAAAACAGACGGTCGTTTTCCTAACACAACAAGAAGAAATATTTAATCGGTATCCTCTTCTATTGGTTTAACAAGCCTTAGAATTCTAGGTTTTTTAACTTTATCTTTTATCTCTTCAAAGTCCTCTTCTAAAAGAACTTTGTTTTCTTCTATAATAGATTTCATTCTTTCTTCTAATTCTTTTTCTGTAAGATCTTCTAGTTTACCATGTTTAATTATCTTTTGTTCTATATATAATCCTGCAGCTTTACCCCTTGCGACCTCTGCATTGACGGCAGCAGACCAAGACTTAGCTTCAATAGCTTCTTGTCTAATTCTTGCTAATTCTGTTATATGTCTCTCATAAGTAATCTCATATTTCTTTTGCATTTCAGCCCTAAGATTATTCATATGCTTGACGACTAAAGGAAATTTATTTGGGTTTCTTAGTTCTGAAGCTCTTACATGGCATGAGCCCTCTGCATATCCTGCTTCATACGCACATTCTGTAGGTGACATACGACCCTCATTAAAAACTAATAACTCAGCAAATTTTTTTTGTTGTTCTGTTAATATTTTTGGTAATCCCATGGGAAGTAAATATAAGTAAATTTACTCAAGATTACAATAGTTTTTTACGCCTGCGTCTTGGTGCATAATACTCAGGTCCATGACTAGGTAATAAATCTAAGTGAGTATTGCTTGCTGCTTGAGGCTTGCTGCTTGAGGCTTGTGCCTTATAGGTTATAGATTCAATACTGCTATTATTTTCAAAAATTTCCAGGGTATACCGGGCCACATTAACAGCCCGGAATTTATCTATTATTTTTTTATCTATCATTGACGCTTTCTAGATGTTCAACAAAACTTTTGACGCTTGCTATAACTTCTTTTGTACTTAATTTATTTTGTTCCTTGTATACTTCACGCCAGTTTAAAGATTTTGAAAAGGCGTTTATCATATGGTTTAAATCCATATCTAAAATTGGAATATTAAGGCCTTTACTTGATGACCACCAATAATTTAAATCGTTATCGTTCATATTAGAAGGTATAGCTCTCTTTGTTTTTATTTGCATAACCTCTAATAAATCTCTAACAGTTAATTGATCACGTTGTAATATATTGGCAACATCTAATATATCTTGTATATCTATTTTTTTCTTTCTCACTTATTCCTCGCTTTCTAAAAATTCATTAAACTGGTATTTATAAAATCCGTCTTCGTTTACAAATTTTTTAAATAAATATTGTTTTAATAAATTTTCATTTATTCTTTTCCTAAAATATGCAGCAAAAATAGTTAATACTCTATTTTTAATCACTCTAGGAAATGGTGGATAAAAATTACTTTCTAAATGAACATTTAAACTAGTAATTTTATTTATATTTACTTCATCTATTTTGTGAAATAGTTCTTTCATTTATTCCTCGCTTTCTAGTACAAATCCAGAATAATCTGTCTTTGCTTTTCCTTTTGCTTTTAATCCGGCAATGATATTATTACCGTCTAAAAATCTTAAGTCGCTTTCGTCTGCATTTATAACCTTAAACCCCTTAAAAGTTTTAGGTAGATTAGATCTAAAAACGGCAGCAATATTGCCACCAAGTTTTAAAACGTTCATAGCTTCGTCTTTGTTATCTTCTGTTAGGCTGTAAGTTAGATGATAATTTGACGGCATTTGGCCA
>MDTB01184462.1_pt1 | contig 18925 bp, 14 predicted proteins | sample 811161 | NCBI WGS metagenome assembly MDTB01 (sample SAMN05326650, study PRJNA326480) | marine metagenome | isolation source: seawater | place: Mediterranean Sea | collected 2009
ACTAGTAGATTTGAGTCGGGGATGGATGACGACTTCAATACGAGAGTCGCTCTTGTCGAAGTACAGTCAGTGGCCAAGAGAATGAGGGGTCTGCTTGACTCCGGAGGGGAGTCTGAAGAGATTGCTGGAGCCGTATGCTGGATTTCTGAGTATGCTGGAGATGTTCTGGGACTTCTTCCGGAGGATGCTGAGGTTCTGCGTAAAATGAAAAGCCAAAAGAGTGCTAAGGATGAGATCTCCCAGCATGTGGAGAGTCTTCTTCTCCAGAGGAACAAAGCGAGGGAATCCAAGGACTGGGCGAGAGCAGATGAAATTCGCGATGAGCTAACAGGAATGGGAATAATAGTCGAGGATGGCCCCAGCGGGGCTACTTGGAGAATTGAATAGTCATCAATTCTATGAAAGTGCGATATATTACCATCATCACGGAAGTACGTGCACTCAATGAGGTCGGGTCGAATCATAGCATCTCTGGCTTTGGCACTGATGATGCTCTTGCCAGGCTGTCTCGAGGAAGTAACCTCGACCGAGCAGGAGTTCGACTGGAATCGTGACTATGTGCTAATTGACCCAAGCGGGCACGAGGATCCTCGTATTTTCGTCGTAACCGATCCAGTAGAAAATGAGACTTGGGGGAACGCCACATGGACTGTGTTCGGGAACGAGCATGGGGGAAACTGCTGCGAGCATTACTTAGCAGCGACCAAGGAGGGATGGATTCTGAACTTTGGCGGAGAATATCCGACATGGTCTGAGGACAGGGGCCTAACTTGGCAGGAATACAGGCCTAGTATTTTCTCCCAATTGGGATGTCTTGAGCCCAAGCCCACTGTACCCGGACAGGAAGGCCTGGGAGAAGGAAGCATAGTTCAGGCAACCAATGGCGATCTTATCTCGATGGGGTGGTTCCCCTACCCAAGCACAAGCGGAGCTGACCAATTCTATGCGTTCTTCTATGACGCTGAGGACCAGGAGTGGAGTTGGTGCTTCAATAGGACTCCAGAGCCATTCTATGATAGGTCATGGCAGGTAGAGGTGGTAGGCCCGATAAACGGCGGACTATATGGCAACGGACCTTGGGCCAGCCTAGTTATTTCGAATTTCTGGCATCAGGTTCAGAACGTCGGAGGGCAGATATCAACAGATGGGCTGAATTACGATTATTTCGGGTTCCCAGATAGAGACGAGAGTCTAGACGTTATGGAGGTAGATCTGAGTCCTGAAAGCCTGGGCCCAGAGTGGGACTTCACCAAGCCACACAAAGAGATGAGGGCCTTTCCAGTTCCCTCTGGTGGCCTGTACTTTCCAAGCTACTTCATTGACGGAAGTGATGCCTTTCTGGACACTTCACTCAACTGGTGGACTGGAGTGACCCTGAATGGTTCCTCGTTGCCCTCACAGTATTGCGCATTCGACTCATCTACTGCCCTGCACTGCGTAAGCTCGGGACAGACCTCTCTCGTACATATGCTCTCATGGGATGGCGGGGAGACGTGGGAAAACAAGACATACAACCTCTCAGAAAGAGCCACTGAGATAGAGGAGTGGGAATTTCACTCTAGCGGGGTGCATGATCTATTCGTGCTTAACGTTAGGTTCCAGAGCGCAGATGGGCCGGATGTTGACGTAGCCTATCATGTGCGTGAGTTCTCCCAGAGCTTGGATCCTGACGTCCTTACCTATCTCGGACAGGGAGATCTTGACTCTACTTCTGGAGCGGGGAATGACATTAGATTCGACTTCGCCAGTATGGGGATCCTCCCCGATGGAGGATCGTTTATTGCATATCATGACTCGACCGATCCCGACCCACTCTTCGGGGTTGAGATGTTGATTCCCGAGCGCTATCTATAGTCTCAATTTCAACGAATTTGGAAGTGAACAATAGTCCCATCGACCTCAAATTTGTCGGATTCTTCTGAGGGCTCACCTTCGTTCAGTGAGGACTCTCCAGCTCTAGTCTCCGATGTAACATGCCGCCAATCCCTATCCTCTAATTCCATTCCTTCAATCCAAACCGACAATACTATGGAAGACTCTACCTGCAAGTCGAGCTCCTTTCTTTTGGCTTGGATCCTTCTTGTAATGTCCCTAGCTAGTCCCTTCGATAGGAGGTCTGAGTCGGTGTGCATGTCCAGGACAATAGACACGTCGCCCTCCTCAAAAGATAGAGTCTGCGCAGCGAAACCTGCCCTTTCGACCCTCCTGATCTCAATGTCAGACATGGTAATCTCGTATCCTGCCAGTGCGGCAATTCCCGCCTCTATCTCGAGCAGCAGTTCTTCGGGGTCGGTCATTTCTAGCTGGGCCAGAACGTCTGGGAGATCGGATCGGCACTTGGATCCAAGTACCTTCCTATTTGGCTCAAGGACTATTCTCTGGAAGGCATCAAGATCCTTCTCTGTAGAAAGTACCTCTACATTGAGCTCCTCAGCAAGTATCTCGCTGAAGCGCGAAATATCTGGCCCCCCGACTATCCATCCTGTCCTGCAAGGAAGCCTCTGCCTCCTGTTCGAATCCACTCTGATTCGTCTACCTGCCTCTGCTAGGGATCTCACTAGAGCCATCTCCTGCTCAAGCCCGAAGTCCCTGTTGGGAAGTGATCTGTCAACTATCTCCGAGCCAACCGGCCAGTCGGCAAGATGGACGGAGGACCCGGTCAGGCTCCTGTGGATGTGGTCTGGTGTGAAGGGGGATACTGGTGCCATGAGTCTGCAAACCACTAGTAGAATCTCATGTAAGGTATGCTGGCACGCTCTCTTGTCGTTGCTATCTGCCTCATCCCATAGCCTCCTTCTTGATCTACGGACGTACCAATTTGAGAGATCATTGACAACGAAGTCCTCCAACCCTCTTCCTGCCTTGTGGAAGTCCCATGAGGCGAAGTTCGAGTGATAGTCATCGGCCATCTCAGTGACCTTGGAGAGTATCCAACGGTCCAATGGACTTCTTTCACTGACTGGAACGAAGCCTGAGTCTTCGTCGGGATCGAAACCATCCAGAGCCGCATAATCTGCATGGAACCTGTAGACGTTCCAGAGGGTGAGGAACATCTTTGCGTACGACTCCCGAACTCCATTGGGATCAAAATTGGTAGGGGACCATGGTGCGCTTTGTGTGGTCATGTACCACCTGATCGAATCGGCTCCCTCATTGTTGAAGTGGTCCCAAGGGTTCACAACGTTTCCTCTTGATTTGCTCATCTTCTTTCCGTCCTTGTCCAGTATATGCCCCAAGGATAGGCATCTCCGGAAGCATGGCTCATCGAACACTGTGGTTGCAACCGCAAGTAACGAGTAGAACCAGCCTCTAGTCTGATCGACAGCCTCGCAGATGTAGTCTACTGGGAATGATCCTTCGAACAATTCTTCGTTCTCGAATGGATAGTGCCACTGTGCGAACGAAGCACATCCAGAATCGAACCAGCAATCCATTACATAGGGCTCCCTGACCATCTCGCCTGAGCATTCTTTGTTCGTACACACCAATTTCACATCGTCGACATATGGCCTGTGTAGTTCCTGAGGAGTAGGGGAGTCTTCGGTACTCATCGTATTCATCTCCTCGATGCTTCCGACGCAGTGCTCGGCACCGCAATCGGGGCAGATCCATACTGGAATGGGAGTCCCCCAGTACCTCTCCCTACTTATGGCCCAGTCCTTGATGTTGGACAGCCACTCGCCCATCCTCTTTGTCCCAGTCCACTCAGGAGCCCATTCGACGCTAGAGTTGTGAGAGAGAATCTGGTCCCTGACAGCCGTCATCCTGACGAACCAGCTGTCCATTGCATAGTATAGAAGAGGGTGGTCTGTCCTCCAGCAATGGGGATAGTCGTGAGTGTAATCATGCTCCCTGTACAAAAGTCCCCGGGAATCCAGTAGGCTGATGATCTCGTCATCGCAGTCCTTCACGTATCGCCCATCTAGATTTTCATGGACTCCGGAAACGAAAGACCCGTCCATGCCAACTGTGTGCTGTGCCGGGAATCCGACCTCCATTCCTAACCTATAGTCATCCTCACCGTACATCACAGCAGTATGTACCACCCCTGTTCCATCGGTGGTGGTGACGAAGTCCGCAGAGACTATCGTCCAAGCTGACTCGGATGATCCCCTATCAATTGCACCCGGGAATAGGGGCGAGTATGACTTTCCGACAAGAGACGAGCCCGGGAATTCCTCTATCACGTCGGCATGATTTCTCATTACGTTCCCAATAAGTTCCTTGGCCAATATCAGTTCCTCGCCAACTTCGCCCCCTCCACGTCCTTCCCATGACTCGGAAGCCGGTTCAGTGATTCTCACTCTACAGTATGTGATATCTGGTCCAACGGCCAATCCGACGTTTCCGGGGAGAGTCCACGGAGTAGTAGTCCATGCGAGAACTGAAGCATCGTCATCTTCTAGTTTGAACTTCACGAAGACTGCTGGTTCCGTGACTTCCTTGTAACCCTGTGAGACCTCGTGAGTCGAGTAACTCGTTCCAGTCTGAGGGCAATAAGGAAGCACCTTATGTCCACGGAACAATAGCCCCTTCTGGAACATCTGTTTAAGAGACCACCACGCCGATTCGATGTATTCGTCATGCAGAGTCACATATGGGTCCTCCATGTCCACCCAGAAGCCCATCCTCTCTGTCATCTCCCTCCATGCCTCTTCGTAGGTCCAAACACTCTCCTTGCATTTCTTGTTGAATGCCTCCATCCCATATTTCTCGATGGCTTCATTACTCATGAGGTCCAATTGTTTCTGGACTTCGATCTCAACAGGCAGACCGTGGGTGTCCCATCCTGCCTTCCTTTCTACTACATGGCCCTCCATTGTCTTCCATCTACAAACCAAGTCTTTGAATAATCTGGAAATGACATGGTGGATTCCGGGTTTCCCATTCGCTGTTGGGGGGCCCTCCAAGAATGTGAACGGAGATTCATGCACCCGTCTTTGGTCAATGCTTCGAACAAAGGCCTCTTCTTGTTGCCAATTGAGGATTTGGTTAGATTCTAGAGAAACAGGGTCCAATTCCCCTACTGTCTTGGGCACTACCACAAGATGATGGGGTTGATTGGTTTTTTTGAAGTTGGGGGAGTTTAATATCAAAATTTATGATTTCTTTTTTTGGGAAAATCATTTTATGTAGTCAATAACAGTATTTATATTGACTACAATATTCGGGAGAACAATGCCTAGAATACCGGCGAAGGCTTGTGACTGTGGCTGCAAAATGAAGCGCATTTACTCTCGTTCCGATGGCGGAAAGGGGTGGGACCCCGTTGGCTGGATGTGCACCTGCGGATGTGGGTGTGTTTCTCTGGATACAGGAGAATGGCAATTAACAGAGTGTTGTTCGAAACTGGAGGTTCTCGATGGATGATCGGAAATTAACCCTAAGTGTTACGGGAATGACATGTGCAGCCTGTGCTTCATCCGTTGAGCGGGTGCTTTCTGGAATTGATTCAATCACTAAGGCTGAAGTGAATCTGACATTAGAAAGAGCGACGATATCATTTCCTGGGCGATTTTCAGAGTCCCAAATTAAAGAATGTGTGGATGCGGTAACTGGTGCTGGTTTTGGTGCAATGGAGTTGCTCCCAGCTCTGAAATTCAGAAGGATGAGGGAAGAAAATGTCTCAAAGCAACTTAGAGTAGTGATTTTTTCGCTCTCCCTTTCATGTGTCATTTTTTGGTTGACGATGGTGGGAGGTGATTTTGGAGAGTGGGGGTCTTTGAACATCCGTCTCTTTCTTGCGATGATTCTATCAACAATTGTTTACCTTTACTGCGGATTAGAATTTCATCGAGGTGCATGGAAATCAATCGCTAATAGAATCGCGAACATGGATGTATTAGTCCATATCGGCACTTCTGTGGCCATGTTTTGGTCATGCTCTGTCACTCTCGCCCCCATTGTTTCGGGGTTACCAGATTTTCTGAGAGAGTCGAATCACGTTTTTTTCGATGGTTCATCGTTCATTATCTCGTTTGTCTTGTTAGGCGGATACCTAGAATCAAAAGCCAAACTGAAGGCAACGGACTCCATTCACGGGTTAATGAAGCTCCAGCCGAGGAATGCCAGATTGGTAAAAGATGATGGAGAGATTCAAGAGAAAATAGTGGATTTAGTTCCAAGGGGTTCGCTAGTAAAAATACTGGCAGGCGAGACTGTTCCGTTAGACGGTACGATAGAAGACGGAATCGGTTTGATAGACGAGTCAATGATGACCGGAGAGTCCGCCCCAGTTCCGAAGGGTCCTGGTGACAGCGTAGTTGCGGGAACCATCGTAATGGACAGTACGATGGTGATTAGAACTACTTCACTCGTCCATGAAACTATGCTTTCTAAGGTAATCCAATTAGTGGAAGAAGCGCAAATGGGGAAGGCACCAATTCAAAGATTGGTGGACCGAGTGTCGGGAGTCTTCGTACCAGCAGTAATATTTGCGGCAATAATTGCTTCCTCGTTCTGGCTAATCTATGCGGACGAGTTTGCGCCAGGTTCAGTCATGTCATCGGCAGAGATATCTGTCATGGTATTGGTCAGTACACTGGTTATAGCTTGCCCATGCGCTTTGGGTCTGGCAACGCCAACTGCCTTGGTCGTGGGTACTGGCATAGGAGCTTCACAGGGTTTATTGATCAAGGGAATATCTGCATTGGAGAAATCACATTCGACCTCAATAGTGGTTATGGATAAGACTGGAACCATAACCTCCGGAAGACCAAGAGTTAGAGGAATCAATGTTGTGCGAGGTAATAGGGAAAAGATTCTATCAATATCCTCCGGTTTGGAATACGAATCAACCCATCCAATTGCTAGCGCAATAAACTCTGCATCGGCTGAATATGGATGTGAGAGATACAAAATTGACTCTATTAGGACATTCCCAGGAATGGGTTTATCGGGAGTTCTGGACGGAGTTATTGTTGGAGTGGGAAATCTAGCAATGATGGAGCATTTAGAGGTTGGGATACCAGAGGGAATCGAAGAAGAGATTAGGATAAAGTCGACGCTGGGAAGAACTGTAATTCTTGTCTCTGAAGAGAGAAAGATATTGGGGTACATCGAGGTAGCTGATGAAATCCGTGAGAATTCTGAGTCGTCCGTATCGGCACTACAAAAAAATGGAATCGAGGTTGTGATGTTGACAGGCGACAAAGAAGAGGTCGCGAGCACAATAGCGGCTACTGTTGGAATTGACAGAGTGATATCAGAGGTTAAACCTCATGAAAAGGCGGAAGCAATTATCGATTTACAGAAGGATGGAACGGTTGCCATGATCGGTGACGGCATAAACGATGCAGCTGCTCTAGCAGTTGCAGACGTAGGAATAGCAATGGGTTCGGGGAGTGAGATTGCTCTTGAGAGTGCAGACATAGTCCTAATTCGTAATGACCTATCAGACGCAGTGGCAGCATTGGATTTAGGGAAGGCAACAATGAACAAAATAAGGAGTAATTTAGTGTGGGCGTTTCTTTACAACCTTATTGGGATCCCTATTGCAATGGGCTTATTCTATCCATGGACTGGAGAATTGTTGCCACCTGCATTCGCTGCTGCGGCGATGTCGCTGTCTTCAGTAAGCGTGGTTGGAAATTCCCTTATGCTCAGGAGATGGGGTCCTAACTAACCCAAACTGAGAATACGATAATTAAAATCACATGCGAAATTGCAAGTAATATGGCAGAAATTGTACACAAGTTGAAGATTAACGGGATGACGTGTGGCGGATGCTCAAAAAGGGTCAATACAGTCCTTGGCGAGGCCTCGTGGGTTATTGATGCCGATATATCTCATGAATCAGGCAATGGATATGTCACCACTTTGAGTGATGTTTCTGTTGACCGAGTAATTGAAATGATTAATTCAACGGGTTATCAAGCAATCGAAATCTAGGAGTTGCCCGCATGCGAAATTGGAATACCTTGGCGGAAGAAATAACCAATTGGATTTCGGACTATGCTCTAGAAAATGATATTCGGTCGCTAGTTGTTGGAGTGTCGGGTGGAGTGGATTCTGCAGTTACCTCCACTCTCTCAGCACGAACTGGAATCCGCACGATAGTTCTGAATATGCCTATTCATCAAAAAAAATATCAGGACGATTTGTCCAAGAAACACATCTCCTGGTTAAAGGACAATTTCAACAACGTAGAGGAAAGGATAGTAAATCTTTCAAAGACGTATGACAGTTTTGTAGAGACGGTTTCAGTGGATGAAGTGTCCGACTTAGCATTGGCAAACTCTCGTGCCCGACTTCGAATGACTGCGTTGTACGCAACTGCTGGGTCTAACGGAGGAATAGTAGTAGGAACAGGTAACAAAGTAGAAGATTTCGGGGTTGGATTTTACACAAAATATGGCGATGGAGGAGTAGACATATCTCCGATTGCGGATTTGCTCAAGACTGAGGTATACCAAATTGCACGAGAATTGGATATCATCGAGGAAATAATTCAAGCAGCACCTACTGACGGATTATGGGGGGATGGAAGATCGGATGAAGAGCAGTTGGGTGCCTCATACGAAGAGTTAGAGTGGGCCATGAAGGAATCTAAAAATCCTAGTAATAAGGATTTATCTGAGCGCGAAAAGGAGGTATTTGGCATTTACCAGAGGCTGAATAAATCAAATTCACACAAAATGGGCCCGATACCTGTGTTCAAGTTGTATCCTGATGAGTGAGGCGAGGTTATGGAAGAAGAAGAGGTTTTTCCGGTCTACGTGAGAAAAGGCCGTGAGCCTTACAGCGGCATGGTTCTTGATTCGATATTTGGACTTCTAATTAGATCAATAGTAGTAATTGTAGGAGTGGGATTACTGCTGATGTTAGTTCCTCTACTGCTATGAATCATTATTTCCTTCTGTCTTGGACCTTTTTCTTGTATTCAGCATCTGAGTCTTCCGACTTCCATCCCTCCAGGTATAACCCACCTGACTTGTGAACGCCACCGATTACATTTCCCTTCCTAGGCTTCCTAAAGAGATCCTTCTTCTCCGAATGCCTGCTGAATGCCTTGGGCATGCCATCCTCGCCCCTCTCCTGGCCAGAAAGCGAGTACGCCCTCCATTCTGCGGTTGGTCCGCTTCTCCTCTTTTTTGGCGGTTCTTCCGACTTATCCGGTAGAGCTATTGCAAGCATCAACGCAAGTAAAAACAACATTAACCCCCCACAAATCAGGGAGGCGCCTGAAACTACCCCGTCTCTAATCCAACCAACAATTGAGGACAATATGGAAACTTCCGGTTTTTCGAACTCTTGGGAAATTCTTACGTAAGCTCCGGACTCCATCGAGTAATTGCCGTCACTACAGCGAGGAGAAGACGAGTTGTTTGGATCAAAGCAAAACTGGCCTATGTATATCATATCAACGACATCTTCTCTTTGCGTGGTAACTTCACAAACTGGATAATGGAAGTCATCCCCCGATTTATTCAGAAGTGAAATCTCCACTGAAAGGCAATCATCCCACAAGCCATCTCCATCTGAGTCATTGTAGAGGCCATAAGTGTAAACGGCCCATCCATTGTTGGATTCGGAGTCGGTCTGCTCGAACAATAGGGTAGTCTCTATTCCAGAGAAGAAGAACTGTACCTCCTCATCATCATCAGTCGTGTCGAAGAGAGGAATTGGAGTTCCAGTACCTAAGAAGAGAATTCCAATGAACAGAAGTGATCCAGAGATTGCAAAGGTAGCATTAGTTGCAGGATGCATGGTAATTACCAGTCTCCGGAGTAGTTAGGCACTCAAGTCAGTTGTGTAGCAAGTAGGAAAGATAGTAGCCAAATTCTAGCCATCCGCTTCCGCCTCCTAGGGGCTTTTCGGGAAATGGATACTTTGAACAGACAGAGGAATGAGGTGATTCCGAAGACTCCAGCCACCAGCAGTGCAGATTCTCCTAATGCCCATGAGGAATATTCCAAAGATTCCGAACCGGGAGATTTTCCTGCATACATCATTGCCAATGTTACCAGACCTGTCAACTGCCCAACAATTAGTATTGATGCGGAAGCGTCTGCGGATGGCTCGGCCCATTTACTCGTTCCAGACCTAATTCCTGATTTGGCCCCCGATCTGTGTCCCTTGTATGATGATTCATCACGATTTGACCACCTAGAACGAGGCGATATTCCCATAATTGCCCATAATAGTACAATATATTGGCTTGTTGATTAGACATAACATACTCAAACCACCTCTGATTGGAGCTTAACGTGGAATATCTAGAGTTGGTTGAGACTGCTTCTCTGAGTCTGTGCGGCATTGCCACTTTCCTCTGGATGGCCATAGGATCTCTGTCAAAGACAACTAGAAGCGAGATATTGGCGCAGAGGCTGATCTCTGTGATTTGCCTTTCTTCGGCTGCACTTCTTTTCGCGTTACACTATTCTGGAGGAGAGATATGGGGATCGAAGAATATTGCAAGACCATTTGCAGTGATAGCGGTAACGATGGCAGTTGCATCGGTGATGAACATAAAGGGTAAAGATGTCCAAGGGGAGTCAAATCCTCACAATATCATGAAGGCGCGAAGAGAAGAAGATTAGTTATTCGGAATTTAATTTGTCGTTAATGAAAGTACGCATATAGTCTGGCAACTCTCCGTTAACGAAAACTACATCCTGAACCTGATCTATTTTCATGAGAGAGTAGTAAATCTGCATGGCTGTCATCGGAGTTGCGCTACAACCGGTACATCCCCCCTCCAATGAGATCATAATCACTCCATCAGTAGTATCTACGACGTTTACTACTCCATCATGAGCGTCTAGAACGGCCTGGACAGGCCCGACGGAGTCAAGGATGAGTTGTTTATCGACCATGCTGTTATCCCGTTGAGGGGCGGGGGTCTTTCAAAGAATTGCCCCCTCGGAGTGTCGTGAGCAGAGTTACGCGAGTCATCCTAATCGACCTCTTGGTCGAAAGATCGGAGTTTGGCCATGGTGGCAATCAAGAGGTGATTCAGCCCATTGCGGAGAGAAATACAGTGGAGGTGCTTCTAGTGACACCTCAAATGCAATCCGAGCAAGCGGGTTTTCGTGCTCAAGAGGAAGGACTAGTCGGAATCTCAGAGAATGACGTGCCTAATTGGGACTATGATTATCCATTCTGGGAAGAGTGCAGCATGGAGATGCATGGGAATAGGGTAGTCTTCAGAAGGATAGCAATGCCATTGCATGGAGACGATGAAATAACTGAGAATTGGATTCGGTCTATTGGACCAGATGCGGTGGTCTGCAGCGGCTCCAGAAGAAATGTGACAATGTGGGAAGAGTGGATGAGTGGCGGTGGGTCGCTGATGAGGTGCTCATCGAGAATGGGGATTCCGACACTCGGAATCTGCTTTGGTCACCAACTTTTGTGCCATTCTCTTGGAGCCACCGTAGAAAGAGCCGAATCAATGTCCAGCGGAGTCTGGGATCTTGCACTCAATTCGCATGGCTCCTCTGACGAATTATTTTCCAGTAGAGGAAGTGGGGAGGGAGGGGCTCCTGTAGCGTTATATTCCCATCAGGATCATGTCATGGACGTTCCAGAGAGTTGCTTGCTACTTGGTTCGGCTGAACACAACAGAGTTACCGCGGTTCGAGTCATAGACGATGATGGCATGGGCCTTCCTGCATGGGGAGTTCAGTTTCACCCCGAAGCAGCCAAAGCTAGGGTGGAAAGAGCGTTCGATTGGGGTCACATTTCTGAGGAAGAAATGGTTGCATTCCAACGCGAACATGATGGAGCGGGAGTTCTGAATTCGTTTGCCTCGGTTGTTCATGCTAATATTGACTAAACAGCAGAGGCAGTTTTTCAATTGGATTTGGATTAAATAGAGTACTCGATTCGGCGAGCCGAACTGATGGTGTAACTATGGATGGAGAACAACTAGGGATAATAGGAATTGCAGCGGGTCTTTTCGGGCTTGTTGTTGCATTTTTCCTGTACAACAAGGTGAATTCAATAAAGATCGAAAACGAAACAGTGGCGAAGATCACTGAGCGAATCTACGATGGTGCGATGGCATTCCTGTGGGCAGAATACAGGTTGTTATCCGGATTCATTGTTATTGTGGCAATAGCCCTTCTCCTAGGGGGAGAAGAAAATGGCCTCGGGTTTGAGACCATGGTCGCATTCATTATTGGAGCGATATGCAGCGTAGCCGCAGGATTCTCTGGAATGCGATCCGCGACCAGTGCGAACGGTCGTACTGCACAGGCTGCAGCCGATGGTGGCCAATCAGCGGCACTGACCACGTCATACAATGGCGGAGCGGTGATGGGTCTGGCCGTAGGAGGTCTGGGTCTGGCTGGCATCTCTCTGATGTACTACCTTACTCAAACCGAGTTCTTGACAGTGGAAAACATTGCTGGATTCGGCATGGGGGCCTCTTCGATTGCACTATTCGCAAGAGTTGGAGGCGGCATTTACACCAAGGCCGCTGATGTTGGTGCGGACCTTGTTGGAAAGGTTGAGGCAGGAATTCCCGAGGACGACCCTAGAAACCCTGGCGTGATTGCCGACAACGTCGGAGATAACGTCGGAGATGTTGCAGGCATGGGTGCGGATATCTTCGAATCATTCGTTGGCAGCATTATTGCAGCAATGGTAATCGCAGCAGCGAGTGAGGACCTCCTAGGTCCTGACTATGTGATGATTCCAATCGTTCTGGCAGTAGTTGGTTACATAGCTTCCATTATTGGCGTATTCTCCATTACTGCAATGCAGAATATGGATCCCGGAGCAGCACTGAGGAATACCACTTTCATAGCTGCTGGACTTTTCATCGTTGGCGGATACTTAGCCCTAGACTACCTTGAGTTGCCAACCAAGGTAATTCAGGCTGTAGCAATAGGTTCTCTTGTCGGGATACTGATAGGATTGGTTACTGAGTACTACACGGGAATAGAAGATGTGTTCTTCTTCAAAGTAAAGGCGATCCCCTACATCGGGGAAGCGAGCAAGACAGGGAGCGCGACCAACGCCATCGCAGGATTAGCAGTAGGGATGCAGTCGGTGTTCATTCCGGTCCTATTGATGGCTGCTGGAATCTTCGGAGCCAACCATGTGATGGATGGCGGGGATCCAGGGCTGTATGGGATAGCAATGGCGGCCATGGGGATGCTAGGCACAGTCGGCGTTACCATGACAGTGGATGCCTATGGCCCTGTAGCAGACAATGCCGGCGGAATTGCAGAAATGTCTGGTCTGGGAGATGATGTCAGAGAGATTACAGATGGGCTTGACTCGATTGGTAACACAACTGCAGCAATAGGCAAGGGATTCGCGATCGGAAGTGCCGCTTTGACGGCTCTCGCTCTTTTCGCCGCATTCAAGACCAGTGCTAATCTTGAGGCAGCAGACCTGAGCCTGACTGAGCCGATGGTAGTAATAGGACTCCTAATCGGGGCTGCTCTACCTTTCGTTGTTGCAGCTATGACGATGAAGTCAGTTGGGAGAGCAGCAGAGGAGATGATAACGGAGATTAGGAGACAGTTCAAGGAAATCGACGGTCTTCTGGAGGGTCGCGAGGGAGTTGAGCCGGACAGTGCAACCTGCGTGGATATCTCCACCAAGGCGGCCCTCAGGGAGATGGTGATGCCTGGTGTAGTAGCCGTATCGAGTCCTGTAGTCATTGGTTTATTGCTAGGTAGCGCAGCCTTGGGCGGAACTCTGGCGGGGGCAACTGCTAGCGGCGTCCTGATGGCGCTATTCATGGCAAACGCAGGAGGAGCGTGGGACAATGCCAAGAAGGCAATAGAACAAGGGCACATAGAAGGGGCTGCAAAAGGCGACGAAGCCCACAGTGCGGCTGTAGTGGGAGATACTATCGGAGACCCATTCAAGGATACTAGCGGTCCATCTCTGAACATACTGATCAAATTGATGAGCATCGTCAGCGTTGTTATCGCTGGAATGCTGACAAAGGGCGGAGAATTAGGGACTCTTTGAGACGAAACTAAAGAGCGTCAGGCTCTTGATAGGTTGGCTCTAGCGTGGGCCATGGGCACCTATCGCGCATTGGCAATGACCATTGTTCTTATTTCATTCTCCCTTGCAGGATGCACAGGAGGTTCCTCAGGAGTAGGGGGCACTGGATCCGATGAGATTGAGGTGCCCACATGGCAGACTGGAGACTGGTGGTTGTACACATTCTCAACCCCGGACTACAGCGACGATACTGCAAGACTAGTTGTAGCAAGTACCAGTGAAGAGGACGGGACTGCGTACATGTTAGCGATTTCTAGCCTAACTGAGGCAAGGAGGCATGCTGTACTGAACCACAATCCTTTCCTTGGCAGGATTACTCACTCTGATCTAGGCGCGTTCGAAAATGGAGCCCCTCAGCAAGTTCTCAGTTTCCCAATGAAGCAGGGAGACTCTTGGTCATTCACGCTTTTCTCAATGGAGTGGGATGCTTTCGTTTCAGATATAGCGGGCAGTACTGCAGTAGTAATTGCGAACTCTGATGATGGTTCTAGGCTGGATTACGTTTTCGATGTCGAGATTGGATTCTTCCAATCATTCACATGGAAGGATGCTTCGGGAACTTCGAACCTCAGGATGATGTTGTCGGACTCTGGTTCTGGGCACACTGGCGACGTATACTTCGTCAGAGGAGGAGACCTCTTCAGTGAAACATGGGAAGATCCGGGCAATGACATTGAGTTCAGGGATACTTTCCTCGTTAGCGACCATCCTAGTGATGGGGAATGGGATGAGATGATTTACTTCATCGATGCGGAATGTGGCTCTGGATCATCCATTTCCTTCACTCTGAGGGATCATATGTCAATTTCGGCACTTGAGAGGATCTGGGGTCCGGGGGCTAGTGAGATGGGTACTCTGGGCACGATTCCCTATCCTTCTGGGGAATACACTCTTACAGCTACTTTCACCGGTGGATCGACTTTCTTGAGAGTTAGAATTGCTGGTGGAATCACGGATTCCTGGTCCCTCTAGAAGTATTCCAGAAGGTTGTCTGACCCTCCCACAAAGACGGGTGAGTCACCTCGCATATCGAAAACCACGGGGACTGTGCGATGACCTGTCTCCTTCACGACTTCCTTGCGAAGGCCTTCGAAGTTGTCTAGATTCACTTCGGAGTAAGTTAATCCCCTAGAATCTAGGGTTCTGAAAGCTCTAGTGCAGTATGGACATATTGTCTGTGTGAAGACCAGGAAGTCTTCATCCGTACCATCCATTATTTCATGCACTTGGGACAGGTTTCTCGCCTCCTTCAGCATCCCACATTGGAGATTCCCCTAGATCATCGATTTCATCGTCACCGTCCCATCTGCCTTCGAGTACACGATCAGTCTCATTCTCGTCTATAAAGAGTAGGAAGAATGTGGTGACGAGGGTAAGAGCAGCGCCTATGTAGATTGCAGATGTGTAGTTGAAGACGGATATCATCCTCTCTGTAAGTGTGTATGCGAAAACAACAGAGGTGTTCAGGATGGACATGTATGCTGTGAACTGTGTCCCACCTACCTTGCTCCATGTTAGCCTCATACACAGGGAGATAATGCATATGAGGGCGATTCCAGCAACGAAGTACTGACCTATCAGGTATACCGTCATGACCAACGTATTCCCCCACATGGGCTCTAGGAAAGCGAAAGTGGCGTTCGCCAGTGCTAGTACCAAGAAGGAGACCATAGCTACTCTGCGAATTCCGAACTTGTCTCCAAGGATTCCTCCGATTATCTGCCCCGAAACTGAGCCGAGCAGGGCGATTCCACCTACTATCCCGTTGTACTTCTGTTGTGACCATCCTGCCTCATTGATGAAGATGTCAACGTAAATCGGGCTGGTGAAGTAATACAGCTCACCTAGGAGGCCCGCTATAACCAGCAGGAATGCGGATCTGACTGAGAAGGCCTTGGTTAGGTAGAAGGATGTTCTTGCTACTGTTTTACTGACAGACTCTGGCTCGAAACGACCATTTCCGGGCAGAAGATTGGATAGTGCGCCAATAGGAGCAAGAATCAGCAGGATTGGGTTTGGCAAGGCGTCCTCGGATTGTGGTGAAAAGAACCGTGAGCCACCCTTAGAAATGACCGATAAGAGTATCAGTGCGAGGCTGATCCTATTTGTTCCAGACCACGGCCGGACATCAAATCCTAGGATTTGTTTCGCCTCTAGGACGGGGAATCCTATGCGGACGTTCTTACCGAAGCCCCAGTCTACGGTGAAGACATCCATCACGAAGCCGAACAGCCATATGCAGACTCCGGAAACCGCGAGGAAGGAGGCGATCGATACCCGCTTGTTTGCAATGCTGTAGCCGACTATTCTCGCTACTCGGAACTCTTCCTCTTCCTCCCATGGGGCTTCTTCTGAGTCATCCACCACCTCTGCGACCAATGCCCCGGAGTCTGTCCTTGAATCAAGCGAGTCCGTGACATCTGCAGTTTTTGACCACGGGAACAGTTGGACGCCTGGCTTCTCGACCATGAGAAGTGGCACCATTATGATGAATGCGAGCATCACTAATTGCGCGGCTATCACTCCAGAGATTCCTATCTTGGTGATTAACACCCCCAGGACCGCTCCTCCGAAGATGATTCCGACCCTCTTTGCTGCGAACATGAGCCCGTTCACCCTGGCTACCTCATCAGGCTCTAGGACCTCCACTGCGAGAGCATCGGTTGCCACGTCCTGCAGGGACGAGAATATGTTGTGGACGAATAGTATTCTCGCAACTAGGTCGATCTGCCCGTTCAAGTCCGGAACCAGGAGCAAGGAGCCCAGAGTGAGTGCCATACCGGTTTGGGCGAATACGATCCATTGCCTCCGGGGTCCGTACTTCTCGATGTAAATTGAGTCGACCAGGGGCCCCCATATCCACTTGAAGGTCCACGGGAGGGAGACGGTTGCGAACAGAATCGCTATTTCGGGTACTGAAACCCCATTTGCCACGAGATATGCTGCAAAGGTCACGCTTGCGAAACCCTGTGGCAAACCCTGAGCGAAGTAGAGGAGGCAAAGGGTCAGTACTCTCTTGATGGGGTTCTCGGTAATTGCTCCCCCCTTTCCTAGCTCGGCTACATTTTTCGACATCCTCTCGGACCAAGACAAGGTTTCCTCTGGCTCTGTGGACAAATCTGCGTCTTCGTGAGTTTCGTCGGTTTGAGAGTTCGGGGTTTGGAGCCAGTCTTCCCTCCTACCGACGAACAAAACCAGGGCTATTGCCAGGAGGAAGGGGACTAAGAAGGCGATTGGACCTAGGTTAGTCAATCCCGAGGAAGATGATGATCCCGAAAATTGGGCATCTAGCAGAATTACTCTCCTAGCGTCCACTGGAGAAATGCTCTCATCCGAAACTACCAGCCTTGCATAAATCGTCGAGTTTCCGGATTTGTCATGAGGGTCTAATTTTATGCTCCAAGATGACCAATCTCCATCCTTGGATAGATCGGCGGCTCCAGACCAAATGCCTCCACCTACCTTGATCTCAACTAGACCAGTACCTGGGGCGGCTCCACTGGAGGTGCCTGTGACATAACTCTCGTTCCCTATTTCTTGAAGGGTGGATACTGCCATTGAGACGTTAAGGGATCTATCTATGCTCCCAGCCGCCTCTACGAAGGCAGTTGGATCTGCCTGGCCGAAGCCGAACTCGTTGTCGGGACGGGTTTCTAGGACGCTGCAGTCGTTAAATCCTGGGTCGTTCAAGAGTTGGATATCTCTCTCGATGGAGTGGGCGGAGATGATGTCCTTGAACTCTGTAGGAGTCAAATCGGGATTCGCTTGAACCATCAGTGCAGCGATTCCGGCCATGAGTGGCGTGGCCATGCTAGTTCCTGACTTGCTCGTGTAACCATCCTGAGTCGCTGCATCGGGAGCCATGATACTGGAGCCTATGGTAGCGACGTCTGGCTTGACTCGGAAGTCAGAAGTATACCCACGACTGCTGTAAATCGCGAGGCCTAGGTCCTTGTCAAGGCTGGCCACTGTGACTGGTAGCTCTGCGTCTCCTGGGCTGTCGATTGTATTACATCCAGCAAGGGTCGCTCCACCGAATTCGTTACCTGCCGAGAGGGTGGTTATGATTCCGGCCTCGACGACCATATCCATCTGACGGCTCCAAGCGGAGCTCCCGTCATTATCGATGTGAACCTCGAACTGCTGCTCCCCCAAGGAGGAGGTGACTACGTCGATACCATACTTGTCCCTGTTGTCTATGGCCCACTGGGCACCCTGCATCACATCCTCGATATCGCCGTCACAACAACCTAGGATGTTGATCAGATAGGCACCAGGAGCGGCTCCGACATACCTCAAACCGGTTCCAGGATCTGTCTGCCCCCCGCCGGAACCAGCGGCAATTCCTGCCACATGGGTGCCATGAGTTCCCGAATCATATGACGTGGAGGGATCTTGTTCTTCATCGGTGAAAACTGCATCAAAGAAAGCAATTATTTTCGGATCACAGTCCGAGGGGATTGGTTGCGGCTCTGGATCAAGCGGATCTGGCTCAGGAGGATCATCGATACAGGTGAAGGGATCATCATCCATATCGTTAAGCCCCTCGTGGTCGCCGCGAACTCCGGTATCGAGAATTGCGATTACAGAGCCTGTTCCGTCTAACCCAAAGTCATTCCAGACTGTGTCAACAGCCATGATGGGGACGGCTTCGTTCATGTTTGTCTCAGCCAGTCCGAGGTCCTCGACCATCACAACCCCACTAAGTGATCTGATTCCATTTTCGTCTAGTATAGAGGATAGAGGTGAGGTGGCCGAGACAGTATTGAGGTATCCGAACCTGAAGGTAACATCGACCCCTAGTGACTCTAAGGCAGAGATGTCTGCATCTGTTGGGTGGTGGTCGTAGTCTACGAAGATCCTAGCATGTCCTTCCGGAGCACGCCTCCACCAATCCCTCTTGACTTCCTCCGGTTGCTCAATCAGCCATTCTAGTCTATCGTCAATGGAG
>MDTB01172358.1_pt1 | contig 18923 bp, 17 predicted proteins | sample 811161 | NCBI WGS metagenome assembly MDTB01 (sample SAMN05326650, study PRJNA326480) | marine metagenome | isolation source: seawater | place: Mediterranean Sea | collected 2009
AGACATCATAATAATCTCTTTTAGCCACAGGACGTCTCCTTATTAATTATCTTAGGCGCTTTTTTCTTTATCTTCTTTTACGTCTTCAAAATCTGCATCTACAACGTTATCTTTATCTTTATCTTTATCTTCTTGTTTTGACTCTTTAGAATCTTTAGCCTTAGCTTCAGGTTTTTGCTGGCTTTTATAAACTGCCTCACCTAGTTTCATTGAAACTTGAATTAAACTTTGTGTTTTTTTCTTAATATCTTCAGAGTCAGTTCCTTCTAAAGACTTTTTAAGATCTGCAATTCCATCTTCTATTGCCTTTTTTTCCTCTGCAGAGATTTTGTCAGAATGTTCTTTGAGACTTTTTTCAGTTGAAAAAACCAAACTATCGGCTTGGTTTCTTACATCAACCGACTCCCTCTTCTTTTTGTCGGCTTCTTTGTTTGCTTCTGCATCCTTAACCATTTTTTGAATTTCTTCTTCGGATAAACCACCTGAAGCTTGAATTTGTATTTTTTGTTCTTTTCCAGTACCTTTGTCTTTAGCGGAAACATTTACAATTCCATTAGCATCAATATCAAATGTAACTTCAATTTGAGGAGTTCCTCTTGCAGCCGGTGGTATTCCTACCAACTCAAAGTTTCCTAAAATTTTGTTGTCAGAAGCCATCTCCCTTTCACCTTGTAGCACTCTTATTGAAACTGCAGGCTGATTATCTTCTGCTGTAGAAAATACCTGGCTTTTTTTAGTTGGTATAGTTGTATTTTTTTCAATTAATTTAGTTGAAACACCCCCTAAAGTTTCTATTCCTAGAGATAATGGTGTTACGTCTAACAATAAAACATCTTTTACATCCCCTTGTAAGACACCTGCTTGAATAGCTGCACCCATAGCAACTACTTCATCTGGATTTACACTTTTATTTGGTTCTTTGCCAAAAAAATTCTTAACAGTCTCAACAATTTTAGGCATCCTCGTCATTCCACCGACTAAAACCACTTCATTAATTTCAGCTGCCGAGAATCCAGAGTCTTTAAGAGCTACTTTGCATGGTTCCAAAGTTCTTTCCACGAGATCTGAAACTAAAGCTTCAAGTTTTGCTCTAGTAAGTTTTAAATTTACATGTTTTGGACCAGTTTTATCGGCTGTAATAAATGGTAAATTTATTTCTGTTTGGGCCGCAGACGACAATTCTATTTTTGCTTTTTCCGCAGCTTCTTTTAATCTTTGTAAAGCTAATTTATCATTTCTTAAATCAATTCCATTATCTTTTTTAAATTCATCAGTAAGATATTTCACAATAGCATCATCAAAATCTTCGCCACCTAAAAATGTATCACCATTAGTTGACTTAACTTCAAAGACTCCATCCCCAATTTCTAAGATTGAGACATCAAATGTTCCACCTCCTAAATCATAAACAGCTATTTTTTGACCATTTTTTTTATCTAGTCCATAAGCCAAAGCAGCAGCTGTTGGCTCGTTAATAATTCTTAAAACTTCTAATCCAGCGATTTTTCCAGCATCTTTAGTAGCTTGCCTTTGAGCATCATTAAAGTAAGCCGGAACAGTAATTACTGCTTTAGTTACAGCTTGACCTAAATATTTTTCTGCAGTCTCTTTCATTTTTTGTAAAATAAAAGCAGATATTTGTGATGGGGAATATTTTTTTCCTTTACCTTCAACCCAAGCTTCTCCATTGTCTGATTTAATTATTTTAAAAGGGACTCTACCAATATCTTTTTTTACTGTTTCATCTTCAAAAGATCTACCAATTAATCTTTTAGTAGCAAATATTGTATCTTGTGCATTTGTTACTGCTTGTCTTTTTGCTGGTTGGCCAATAAGTTTTTCTTCATTTTCTAAAAAGGCTACTACTGAAGGCGTAGTTCTAGTTCCTTCAGCATTTTCTAAAACTTTAGCTTGTGACCCATCCATGATGGCTACACACGAATTTGTTGTTCCTAAATCTATTCCAATTACTTTGCTCATAGTTTTAATTCCTTTGATTAATATTCTTTTATATGGGTGTTATTTTCTCCTCTACAAGGTTATTTGTCCTCTTTTTTTTGATTATTTTCCTCTTTTTTGCCTGTTTTGTTCTTAGCCACACTTACTAGCGCCGGTCTAAGAAGTCTTTCACCTAACATATAGCCAGACTGAATTTCTTCTATAATATTGCCAGTATCCACGCTTTCATCCTCTATTTCAGACATTGCCTGATGCAAATTAGGGTCAAATTTTTTATTTTTTGTGTCGATTCTTTTAATTCTGTTTTTCTCAAATATATTAATTAAATCTTTTTCTATAATTATTATATTTTCAAGAAATTTATCTAAATCTTTATTTTTTTTAAGATTTTCATCATTTTTTATAGCTAATTTTGCTCTTTGCAAGTTATCTAAAATTGCTAAACTTTCTTTTGCAAAATTAAAAGACCCAAATTCGAATGCATCTTTAATTTCTTTTTCAAACCTGCGTCTCTGGTTTTCTAATTCAGCTAATGATCTTAATAATTTATCATCAGATTCTTTTAATTTTTCTTCTAGAGTTTTTTCCTCTTTCAGATCTTGATTTTCTTCCACATTCTCTTTTAAAGAATCTTGCTCTTTTTGATTATTTTCATTCATGATAATTGCTATATAGTAAATAAATATTAAATTACTAGGTATAAATGAAAAAAATTTTGATTGGCACTCATAATAAAGGCAAATTCAAAGAAATTAGCTATTTAATATCTAAAAAAATTAAGAAGGTGTCACCAATAAAATTAAAGATTAAAAGTCCAAAAGAAACTGGAAAAACCTTTTCAGCAAACGCTATTTTAAAGGCAAATTACTTTTCTAGATTCACGAATTTACCAGTTATTTCTGATGATTCAGGATTATGTATTAAAGCTTTAGGGGGGGGACCAGGAATTTATTCTGCAAGATGGGCAAAAAAACACGGTAGTTTTTTCAATGCTATGAAATTTATATTAAAAAAGATGAAAAGCAAAAAAAATAGATCTGCAACTTTTGTTTGTAGTTTATCTTTAAAATACCAAAAAGAAAAAATAATTACTGTTACAGGTAAAATTCATGGATCAATATCATATAAGATTCTTGGAGGTAGAGGATTTGGTTATGATCCTATATTTATTCCACGAGATAAGTCTATTACTTTTGGACAAATGTCTAAAAAAAAAAAGATTAAAATTGACCATAGATATATTGCTTTTAGGAAAATGAAAAAAAGAATTAAAATTTTTTAAATTGATTATTTTCGGCTTTATATATATTTAAGTCTTGTATTATTTTTTTATTATTAAAACTAAAAGTTCCAATTTTACCTTTTATTTTTCCTTTAAAAGCAAAATTATTAATTGAATTTATTTTCCCATTTTTTTTCCATACGTAATAGATCAATCCCAAAGCATCATATGCTAAAATTGTCATCTCACTTGGAAAATTATTAAATGTTTTGAAATATTTGTCTTTATATCTTTTAAATTCTTTATAATTGACAGACGGGTAATATAAATTCTTTACAGTGTTTTCATAAAAAATGCTTTCATCAAACCATTGATTTACAGTTGTAAATAAGACTTTATCTTGGTCGACATCAGTGAAGATTAAGGAAGTTAAAACACTTTTTAAACTATTTCCAAAATCTATTATGATTACAGAGTCAAAATTTACGTTTCCCAGAGTATATTTTTGTTCAAGCCTTTCCAATTGACGTTTGGATTGCTCATCATCTTTATCCTCAAACATTTTTTTTCTTAATCTTAAATTCTTCTTTCTTTGTGAATAATTGGTTAATACTTCAATTTCGCCAGTTAGAATTTTCGGATCAGGATTATATTTAAAAATTTTATATTCATTTAGGTTTAGTTTATTCAATTTACTCTCAATTAAACTTGTGTAATTATTTTTCGGTATAAGAATTACAGTTTTATTTTTTTTTTGTCCCTTAATAAATTTTACTAAAGCTTTCATTTGAGATTCAAAACTAATACCTATGCTAATGACGTTTTGTTGAAATTCAGGATCAATATTTGACGGTGAAATAAAAATAGTATCATTGAATTTTTTTACTTCTTCAAAATCTTTATTATCAATTGGCCCTATTACAACATTAACATCTTTAGATCTAATTTCTTTAATTGCATCATTTAATTTCTTTTTATCATTAGAGCCTGAGTCTTGAGGCACGATGTAAACATTTTTGTCATCTATTTCATCTAGTGCTAATTGTAATGAATATAAGAGAGAATTTCCAAGTTCTTTATATTCTCCACTTAAAGGAGCAAGCAAACCAATTTTAAGAGTACTATTATTTTCGTTACTTAGTAAATTAGAATTAAAAAAGATTAATAAATAAGATACTATTGTTATAAATTTATTTTTCATAAAATGAAACTATCTGTTAAAACATTATATATTGTTTCAACACCCATTGGAAATCTTGACGATATTACTTTAAGAGCTATTGAGGTATTAAAAAAGTCTGACATAATTCTTTGTGAAGACACTAGGCGTTCTTTAAAGTTACTAAATCATTTGAAAATTAAAAAAAAAATGATTTCTTATCACAAATTCAATGAAAAAAAGGAACTTGATAGAGTCATAAAATATTTAAATGAAGGCAAAATTTTGTCTTTAATTTCTGATGCAGGAACCCCTTCACTTTCTGACCCAGGAAGAGTGTTAATTCAAACATGTATTGATAAAAAAATAAAAGTAATTCCAATTCCGGGTGTATCTTCTATTACAACCTCGATGAGTGTTTCTGGCTTTAAAGATCAATTTCTTTTTTATGGGTTTTTGCCTAAAACTGAAAAAGAATTAGAAAAAACTCTCTCTTCTCTTTGTCAGTTTAGCTTTTCACAAGTATTTTTCATACCTGCTGTAAAAATTAATTTTTACTTAAAAAAATTTAAAAAATTTTTTTCTGGTAGAAAATTGTTAATAGCTAAAGAACTTACAAAAATGCATGAGTCATTTTATAGAGAAGATATCGACAAAATTAATATGTTCAAAACTCCGATTAAGGGCGAGTTAACAGTTGTAATATCAGAAAAAAAAATTAAAGATAAATTTTTCGATGAAAATAAAATTATAAATAAGGCTAAATTGTACTTAAAAAAATACAGTTTGAAAGATGTTGTAGAACTATTATTTGAATCAGAAAAAATTAATAAAAAGAAAATTTATCAGATATGTTTAAACATAAAAAAAAATGAAAAGAATAGCTAGCTTATTTTTAATATTTTTTTTGGTTTCATGTACTTCAGTAGGAAAATTTGGAACCGGGGTAGATATAACTTTTGATCCTAGAACTATAGGGATGCAAATTGATGATACTATTATGCAAAAAAATTTAAATGCTAGACTCGCTTTAACTGAAAAAAAATATTTTTTAACTATTCAATCTGAAGTAATGGATGGGCGAATATTTCTATCTGGCAAAGTAGATGAGCCAGAAGAGAAAATTAAGATAACAAAAATGGCGTGGGAAACAAAAGGTGTCCGTTCAGTAAAAAATGCAATTAGTATTAAAGGCCAGAGTAATTTTAAAAGCACAGCAAAAGATATATTAATTACTAGTCAATTAAGATCTGCCTTAATATTTAATAAAAAAACTAAATCAAGAAATTATACTTTAGAAACTATAAATAAAAATATTTATATTTTTGGCATAGCAATGGACAATGAAGAAAAAAAAGAAGTTATAGACGAAGCAAATAAAATATATGATATTAAAGATGTTATTCCTTCCATATATTTAGCTTCTGAGTTAAGCCGTAATAAACTCTAATTTGAATAGTCGATAATATCTGAGGAATACGCAGCAACTGATGCCAAATTTAGAATGTCTGAAGTACTTGATCTAAGCGGAGCCACTTCAATTGGAAGACCTAATCCAATTAAAAGAGGTCCAATTAATTTTGCTCCTCCAAATTCTCTCATTAATTTAGTTGATATGGCTGCACTATGTAATGCAGGCATAATTAAAATATTTGCCTTACCCACAATTTTAGAAAAAGGATAAACTTCTTGATAGATTGGATTTAAAGCTACGTCGGGCTGCATCTCTCCATCAAAATCAAAATCAACCTTTTCATTCTTTAATAATTGAATTGCATCTCTTACATGCTGTGTATTTTTTGAAACTGGTTTACCAAACGTTGAATGAGAAAGAAATGCAACCTTGGGATCAAATCCAAATAGTCTAGCAACACGTACGCAGGATTTAGAGACTTTAACTAATCTTTCTGCAGAGGGAAAATCTTGTACGTTTGTATCAGCTACTAAAATAGTTTTTCCTTTTGAATTAATCATTGTCATTCCAAAAATCTCTTCACCCGGTCTTGAGTTAACAACTTTTTTTAATTTTTCTATTGAAGCAGTATAATGTCTAATATTACCAGTGACCATTGCGTCCGCATCTTTACATGCAATCATAGACGCTCCCCAAGCAATACGATCATTCCTCACCAAACGATCAACATCTCGCTCTAATTGACCTTCCCTTTGTAATCTTTTGTATAAATGTTTAACGTATTTTTGTCTTTTTTCTTTATCTGTTGAATTTACTATTTCTATTTTATGATTTTCATCTAGACCAATTTTTTTAAGCTGTTCTCTAATTCTTTTTTCGGTTCCAATTAAAATAGGCGTACCAAGTTTATTTTTTCCAAATTCAATTGCCGCCTTAAGCATATTTTCATCTTCTCCCTCTGCAAATATTACTTTCTTTGGATTTTTTCTTACTTTTGCATTGATACCTTGCATAATCGACATAGATGGATCTAAACGATTAGTTAATTCATCTTTATATGAATCAAAGTCTTTTATGTTTTTTCTAGCTACCCCACTTTTTATGGCAGCTTTAGCTACAGCAGATGGAATAACACTTATTAATCTTGGGTCAAATGTTGAGGGAATAATATATTCTTTTCCATACTTTGGCCTATCTCCTCCATAAGCAGACACAACTTCATCAGGAACATCTTCTCTTGCTAATAATGCAATAGCGTTGGCTGCTGCAACTTTCATTTCTTCATTAATTTCTTTGGCCCTCACATCTAGCGCACCTCTAAAAATATATGGGAAGCCAATTAAATTGTTTACTTGGTTGGGATAATCTGATCTTCCGGTTGCTATAATTGCATCTGATCTAACTTCAGTAATATCTTCTGGTTTAATTTCTGGATCAGGATTAGCACAAGCAAAAATTATTGGATTTTTTGCCATAGATTTTACCATATCTTTGGAAACAACATTTTTCGCAGATAATCCTAAAAATACATCTGCATTTTTTATTGCTTCTTTTAAGGTTCTTATTTTAGTATTTATAGCAAAAGCAGATTTAAATTGGTCTATGTTTTCTCTTCCTTTGTATATAACTCCTTTGCTGTCACACATAATGATATTTTCACTCTTAACTCCTGAGCTCTTAAATAGATTTGTACATGCTTGAGCAGATGCACCTGCACCATTCACTACAATTTTTACGTTTTGAATTTTTTTTTTAGAAACATCTAAAGCATTAATTAAAGCTGCTGTTGTAATAATAGCAGTACCATGTTGATCATCATGAAAAATAGGTATATCTAATACTTCCCTAAGTTTTTGTTCAACTATAAAACAGTCTGGTGCAGCAATATCTTCAAGATTAATTCCACCAAATGTACCACTTATATTTTTGATTGTTTCAATTATAGAGCTTGTGTTATTGCTATCAATCTCAATATCAATCGAGTCAATATCTGCGAATCTTTTAAATAATACAGATTTTCCCTCCATCACCGGTTTTGATGCAAGAGAGCCAAGATTCCCTAGCCCTAATATAGCCGAACCATTACTTATAACAGCGACTAAGTTCCCTTTACTAGTATAGTCATAGACTAGATCAGGATTTTTAGCTATTTCCTTGACAGGCGCTGCAACACCAGGAGAATAAGCTAGAGACAAATCCCTTTTAGTTGTCAAGGGTTTAGAAGAGCTTATCTCAATTTTGCCTGACTTTCCTTTTATATGAAAATCAAGAGCTTCTTTATCTGAATAATGATCAATTTTGGATTTTTTTGTCATTTAAATTATGAGTATGTAATATAAATAATTATATTGCATTATTTATTTATTATTTGTGGCTTAATTTAGAATTTATATGAACTTGTTATCATCTACGTATGTTTTCAGTTTTTTTACGTTATTAAGTAGAATTTTAGGTTATCTCAGAGATATATTAATTGCAATATTTTTAGGAGCGTCAATTTTTGCAGATGCATTTTTTGTTGCTTTTAGACTTCCAAACACATTTAGGCGTTTATTTGCTGAAGGAACATTCAATGCTGCGTTTATACCTAGTTATGTCTCTGAAAAAACTAAAAATCATAAAAAAGGAAAAAAATTTGCTGATGAGACTTTAAGTATATTAATTCTTATTCTTTTTTTTATAGTTCTTCTAGTTGAAATATTTACACCCTATTTAGTTTATTTAATTGCCCCAGGCTTTCTGGATGATAGTGAAAAATTTAATCTTGCAGTGGAATTTACAAGAATAACATTTCCTTTTTTATTATTCGTAAGTATTTCGTCTTTTTTTTCAGGAATTTTAAATTCTAATAATAGATTTGCAGCAGCAGCAGCAGCACCAATAATATTGAACATTGTTTTGATACTTAGCTTGTTAATTTCTTATTTTTTTAATTTGAATTTTGCTAAACAATTATCTTATGGAGTTTCTTTATCCGGGATAATTCAACTATTATTTTTAATGTTTTTTACAAAAAAATATTATAAACCATCTATTGAATTTAAATCTAAATTAAGTCGTAAAGTAAAATTCTTTTTTAAAAAACTTTTACCTAGCGTTCTATCTTCCGGAGTCACTCAGATTAATATTTTGGTTGGAACAATTATAGCTTCTTTTGAATCAAGCGCCGTATCTTATCTATATTATGCTGATCGTATCTATCAGATTAATTTAGCCATAGCAGGAATAGCAGTTGGAACAGTTTCCCTTCCAGTTTTATCAAAAGCTTTTAAAAAGAAAAATATTTTCAAAATTTCAAATATCCAAAGCAGATCAATAGAACTTTCACTTTTATTTTCAATACCAGCTAGTTTGGGTTTAATTTTGGCTTCAGAGGAAATCGTTAATGCATTATTTGGATATGGTTCTTTTAATATAGAAAATGTTAATATGACTGCCTTAGCCTTAAAATATTTTGGTTATGGTATACCTGCATTTGCTCTTATTAAAATTTTATCAAATTTTTTTTTCGCTAGAAATAATACAAGAACCCCATTTTATATTTCTACTTTTATAGTTTTATTAAACGTTGTGATAAGCATATCTTTTTTTGATGAAATTGGTTTTATTATAATTCCTATTGCGACTTCAATTTCTACATGGACAGGGGTAATTTTTTATATATATATTCTTAATCATAAAAATTTCTTATTACTAAAAAATTATTTACCAAAAAATATTTTAAAAATAATCTTAAGCACGCTTTTAATGTCTTTTCTTTTGATATTCGCTATAGACTATTATGCAGATTTTTTAGATTATTATTATAAATATAAATCAATTTATTTACTGATAATTGTTGGTTTTGTTGCTAGTGTTTATTTGATATCGTGTTATTTAACAGGAGTATTAAAAATAAAAAATTTTAAAACAAATTAAAATGAGTGATAAAAAATTAGTATTTTCTGGTGTTCAACCGACAGGCAATCTACATTTGGGCAATTATTTGGGAGCTTTAAAAAATTTTGTATTATTACAAAAAGAGATGAATTGTATTTATTGTGTGGTTGACCTGCATGCAATAACTACATTTCAAAATCCAAGTGAATTAAAAAATAATATTCTTGAAACTACTGCTAGTTTTTTAGCAACGGGGCTTGATCCAAGTAAAAGCATAATTTTTAATCAATCTTCAGTTTCAGGGCACTCAGAATTAGCTTGGATTTTTAATTGCGTATCTAGAGTTGGCTGGTTAAATAGAATGACTCAATTTAAAGATAAGGCTGGATCTGACAAAGAAAAGGCTAGTGTAGGGCTTTATATTTATCCAAACTTAATGGCAGCAGATATTTTATTATATAAAGCAACCCACGTTCCTGTTGGGGCTGATCAAAAACAACATTTAGAATTAACGCGAGATGTTGCTCAAAAATTTAATAAAGATTTTAATGCTAAAGATTTTTTCCCTTTGCCAGAACCTCTTATCCTTAAAAATATTTCCAGGGTAATGAGTTTGAGAGATGGGACTAAAAAAATGAGTAAATCTGAAGAGTCTGACTATTCAAGGATTAACCTTAAAGATGGTCCAGATGAAATAGTAAAAAAAATTAAAAAAGCAAAATCAGATTCAGAACCCATTCCAGATAATTTAAGATCATTAGAAAAAAAACCAGAAGCATTAAATCTTTTAAATATATACTCAGATATATCCAAAACAAATTTAGAAAAAGTTTTAAAAGAGATGGCAGGAAAAGAATATTCTTACATAAAAACTAAGCTCGCAGATCTTTTGGTAAACGAAGTCTGCCCAGTAGGAAAAAAAATTATTCAATTTATGGATGATAAAGCATATTTAATGGAGATACTTAAAAAAGGTACTGAAAAAGCTAATATTCTGGCTGAGGAAAACCTTAAGAATATACGTGAAAAAGTTGGTCTTATATAATATATAATTATTGAAATGATCCAAACAGAAGCGACACCAAATCCTGAGTCTTTAAAGTTTTTGTCAGAAAACACAATTTCAGCAATAGGAACTGAAGAATTTCAAAAAAGTCAAATTAATAATATAAATAATTCCTTTGTTAAAGAATTATTGGGTTTTAAAGGTGTAGAATTAGTTTTGCTTTCTAGAAACTTTTTATCAGTTAAAAAAACAAAAGATATTTCTTGGGATGAATTAAAACCAATGGTTATTTCACATTTAAATCATTATTTTCAAAATAGTAAAGAACCAATTCTAAAAAAAGAGTTACAAGATAAGAAAACTCAGGATGTGAGCGATGAAACTATTAAAAAGATAATTGATGTTTTAGATACAAAAATTAGACCAGCAGTAGCTAAAGATGGGGGTGATATAAAATTTAAATCTTTTGAAAAAGGTGTTGTTAAAGTTGAACTACAGGGAAGCTGTTCAGGGTGCCCTAGTTCATTAATGACTTTAAAACAAGGTGTTCAAAATCTTTTAAAGCACTATGTAAAAGAAGTAAATTCCGTAGAGGCAAATTAATATGAAAAAAAAATTATCATACAGAGATAAATTATTAGAGCTTGCAAAGATTTATGGAGTAAAAGAAATTCAAGATTATATTAAAAATCGAAAGAATTTAACTTCTGGCCAAATAGAATTAATTTTGAGGAAAAATAAAATTATTATTCCAAAAGATTTCAACACGAACTTTTTTAAAGAAAATTTTTCAAAACCATTATTTAAAGCATCAAGAAGAATAGGTGATTTAAAAGATGACTCGTCTAAAGCAGTTAATAAAGTTTCAAGAAAAATAAGTTATTTTAAAGAGGATAGTTCTAGGACTGTAGCTAGTTTTTTTTATAACTCATGGAGATCTATTGGAAATATTGGTCTGGGTTTTTTAAACATTTTTCCAAAACTTGGAAAAAATGTTTATCATTTTGTTGGAAATTTTTTAATCGATTTATTTCATGGAATTTATGCTCAACAAACAACCAAAGGTAAAGTTGGCAGAGTAATAGTAGCTTTTTTTGTGATTGCAGGGGTAATTACTATTATAGTTTCTAGTGTTGCTACATTTAAAAATTTAGAAAAACCCGCAGAAAAACAAATAGTTAAGCAAGATGAAAAAACTAAAGTAGATAAGTTACAAAAAAAACCAAAAACTCAAAAAGAGGTAAAAGAGAAAGTTAAAAAGGAGAAACCAAAAGCAAAAGTTAAAAAAGACGTTAAAAAGAAAGAAAAAGTTGCAGAATTAATTTTACCTGATTTAAATCTTAAAACTCAAACAGTTCTAAATTTATTTGAAGATGTGGAGTATGATTTAAATAGAGTTAGATATCAAAAAACAGTAAAACCAATTTACTTTACTCAATTTCCTAAGGATTTAGATGAAATTCAAAATGTTAAGTTAAAGAAAGATACTTTTATTAAGATTGTTCTTCCATTAATTGTCGCTGAAAATGAAAAAATATTGGACGATAGATTTAAATTAAATAAAATTACTGCTAGGAAAAGCACAACAGAAGATGAAAAACAATGGTTAAGACAAAAGTTTTTAGAGTATAAAGTAAAAAAAGGAAGCATTGAAGAGTTGAAAAATAGAATGGATATCATTCCAACTTCTATAGCGTTGGCACAAGCCGCTAAAGAAAGTGGCTGGGGAACATCTCGTTTTGCTTTAGAAGGTAACGCTATATTTGGTCAATGGACTTGGAATGGAAAGGGAATTGAACCATTACTAAAAGATAAATCTAAAAATCATAAAATTTTAAGATTTCCAATTTTAAGAGCTTCAGTGAAGGCTTATAAAAACAATTTAAATACTCATAAAGGTTATGTAAAATTTAGAGAAAAAAGAAGAACTTTAAGAGAGAGAAATAAAAAAATTAATGGTTTGGAGTTAGCAAAAACATTGGGAAACTACGCGCAATCTGGAAGTGAATATACAAAAATTTTAGCACAAATCATCACCCAAAATAGATTAATGGATTTCGAACCAGTAAAATTAGAAAATTCAATTCAAAGACAAGAGTTAAATTTATAAAGATTATTTTTCAGAAATTACATACTGAATTCCAAGCCATCTCCAAAATCCGTTCCTTTCTTTTAAAGAACAGTTTATCCTACCTCGTTCACCAGTAAACTTTTCATTAATTTCTATTTCTAAAACGTCTTTTTCAATGAAAGAAATTTTAGAATTTCTCCATTTGTTTCCTTCATTTGAGAAGCAATTAATTTGTTTAAGATTTTGAATATTTTTTCTAAAAAAAATTTTAACATTTGGTGGATTACTAGCTTGTAGTAAATACTTATCTTCAGGTATGATTTTTGTATATTTGAATGGCAGAGTTTTCATTAAGGTTATAAATCTGTTTAATTCTCCATATTTTTCATTTATAGGAAACCTTGGAAGTTCCCATAAATCTTTTGTTTCATCAATTACGCCTGAGTGTTGGCCAAACGCATAATTAAAACCAAGTTCTCTAATTATTTTTTTAAATTCGTTACTGTATTCACCAAAAGGATAGGAGAAGAAATTTGAGTTTTTTCCCAACTTTTCTTTGAAAATTTCAATTGATTTTAGAATATCATTTCTGATTACATCTGGGCTTTCATCAACAAGATATTCATGTGAGTGGCTATGATTTCCAATTTCAACATGATCGGCTTTATGGAGTTCAAAAATTTGACTCCAATTCATATAATTATAGGCACCTACTTCCCTAGTGTTTACAAACAAAATAAAAGGTATTTTCTTTTTTTTTAATATTGGCCAGGCATTTTTATAAAATGATAATAGGCCATCATCTATCGTTAATAAAATTTTTCTTTCTTTTTTGTTTTCAGAAAGATTTTTTTTAAAGTTTTTTGGGTGTATAAATCTTATGCCTTCATTTTCAATTATTTTTAATTGTTCTTTAAACACATCTAATTGTATATTTGTTGATGGATATTTGCTTTCATCAAATCTGTGATACATTAATGATATTAAGCCATAATCGTCAAAAGTTTTAGCAAATAAAAAGGAATAAGAATTGTTTTGAGGGAATAAAAAAATTATAAATATAAAGATGATTAAAGATTTTTTAATAATTAGTTGCACAGGCAAAAATGACAAAATTGGTTTAAAAATTAATAATAATTTTTTTATTCACGATTTTCAAACTAAAATTGAAAATAATGAGATATTAGTCTCAACCATATTAAATTTAACCAATAAGCACAAAGCAAATATTAATGAAGATTTTTCAATTCTCATTAATAATGGGCCTGGCAGTTTTTCAACGATAAGAACGGCTTTATCCATTGCAAAAGGAATAAAAATATCTGCTAATGTTAAGTTGTTTGGATTTAAAAATTCAGATTTATCTCAATTTAACCTTGAAAATATTGAAATTTTAATTAATAAAAATTTAATAGAAAAAAAATTGATAAAACCGTTATATTTAAGTTAAATTAATAAAATGAATGTTATTGAAGAAAAATGTAAATTAAAAGGAGTTAGGCTCACTGATCAGAGAAAGATTATAGCTCAGGTTATGTCCGACTCTAAAGAAAAGTATGGAGCAAAAGATCATCCCGACGTTGATGAACTACACAAAAGAGTTAGTGAGATAGATAACAGAATAAGCATTGCAACAGTTTATAGAACAGTGAAATTATTTGAAGAGTCGGGAATTGTTGAGAAACATGATTTTAAAGGTGGTAAAGCAAGATATGAACAGTCACCCGATGAACATCACGACCATTTGATAGATATTAATAGTGGAGAGATAGTAGAATTTGTAGACAAAGATATAGAAAAATTACAAGAAGCAGTTGCAAAAAAATTAGGTTATAAGCTTATTGATCATAAACTAGAATTATACGGTTCAAAAATTAAAAAATAAATTGTTAAAAAAAATCTTTATCAAAACATTGGGTTGTCAAATGAACGAATACGATAGTAATCGTATTTTAGATTTATCAAAAAAAATTAATTACATTTTAACTAAAAATATTAAAGAGGCAGACTGCTACATCCTAAATACTTGTCATATAAGAGAAAAAGCTACAGATAAAGTTTATCATGAAGTAGGTAGAGTCAAGAAAGAGTTTAGAAATAAAAAAAAGCCAATAGTAATAATTGTTGGTTGTGTAGCTCAGGCTGAAGGTGAGGTATTGTTGAAAAAGGAAAAATATATTAATGCCGTAGTCGGTCCACAATCTTATCATGAAATTAATAAAATAATTTTAGAAATAGAAAACAAAAATAAAAAAATTAATTTAACAGAATTTGAAGTTATTAAAAAATTTGATCAACTTAATGTAGTCAAAAATACTAACAGTAAAGTCTCATCTTTCTTAACTATTCAGGAAGGTTGTGATAAGTTTTGTAAATTTTGTGTAGTTCCTTATACTAGGGGCCCAGAATATTCTCGATCATCATCTGAAATTATATCAGAAGCAAAACAACTTGTTGATAATGGATCGAAGGAAATTATTTTATTAGGACAAAATGTAAATGCTTATCACTCTAAAACACAAAGTTTTTCAGATTTATTGTATTCATTAAGTAGAATTAAAAATTTAGAAAGAATAAGATATACAACTTCTCATCCAAAAGATTTTACGGATGATTTAATCCAAGCGCATGTAGATTGTAAAAAATTAATGCCACTTTTGCATCTGCCTGTTCAGAGTGGATCAACTAAGATTTTACAAGATATGAACAGAAATCATACTATAGAAGAATATTTAAAAATAATTGCAAAACTTAAGGAAAAGAAATCAACCATAAAATTTTCAAGTGATTTTATAATTGCTTATCCAGGTGAAACAAAAGATGATTTTGAAAAAACTATCTTATTAATGAAACGTGTAGAATTTATTAACTCATTTTCTTTTATTTTTAGCTCAAGACCAGGAACACCGGCTGCAAATTTAAAGCAAATAGATGAAAAAATTGCCAAAGAAAGATTGTTTATTTTTCAAAGAGTAGCTAATGAAATTAAAAAAAAATATAGAGAGGGGTTAGTCAATTCTACTGCTACAGTATTATTTGAAAATAATGCTAGGGGTATAAATCGATATTTTGGTAGAGATGAATATTTTAATTCAGTTATTGTTAATAGCAATGAAAATTTGATTGGTAAAATTAAAAATGTAAAAATCAATAATTGTAATCAAAATACTTTATTTGGAAAAGTAAGCTTAGAAGATAATACAAAGGAACATGCAGCATAAAATTTATGTTAGAAATAAGTAAGTTAGATCAAAATTTAATTATAAGAAAAATAGACTCAGAAACAATTAATATTCAGATAAATAATAATACAATGTTAATGTCAGTAGTGGGTCAGTTTGATCAAAATTTAAAAGAATTGGAAAGATTAACAAATACAGTAATCTTTTTTAGAGGAAACTCTATTACTTGCAAAGGAAAAAAGGCCAATTTAAAAGATTTTTCGGAGGCGATTAAGTTTTTAATTGAAAAATATCTTTTGACTAATCTTATTGAAAAAAGCGATATAATGTTATCTGTAAAAAAAAATATGAAACCTGAAGAATCTAACGTTAAGTCATTTAAACAGTTAATTAAGACTCCAAGAAAATCAGTTATAGCTAGATCTGAAAAACAGTCAGATTATATAACAGCACTGAAAGAAAATGAAATTATCATGTCACTTGGGCCAGCTGGAACAGGAAAAAGTTTTTTAGCAGTTTCTGTTGCAGTTACTTTATTAATGGAAAAAAAGATAGAAAGAGTAATCCTATCTCGACCAGCAGTCGAGGCAGGGGAAAAATTAGGTTTTTTACCAGGAGACATGAAAGAGAAAGTCGATCCATATCTTAGACCACTTTATGATGCACTATACGAATTGTTTGGTGCAGATAAAATAGACAAAAGAATTGAAAGTGGAGAAATTGAGATCGCTCCTCTAGCATTTATGCGAGGAAGAACTTTAAAAAATTGTTTTGCAATTTTAGATGAAGCACAAAATGCAACTGAAACTCAAATTAAGATGTTTTTAACTAGAATAGGGGAAAATTCTACATTAGTTGTTAATGGAGATCCATCTCAAATAGATCTGATTAACAAATCTCAATCTGGTCTCATAAAATCAAGAGATATTTTAGGAGGTTTAAAGGAGATTAAAATAATTGAATTTGACCACACCGATGTAGTCAGACACCCTCTCGTTTCAAAAATTATCCGGGCTTATCAAAAAAAAAGCACTGATGATAAAAGTTAATGTAATCTTAAATAACATTAGTTGGAAAAAACATCTTAAAAATCCAAATAATTTTATTGGTAAAAAAATAGCATTATTTAATAAAAAAAATAAACTATATAAAAAAAACACCTTAATATGTTCCTTGCTATTATCTGGAACAAAAGAAATAAAGATGTTGAATAAAAAATTTAGAAAAAAAAATACATCTACTGATGTATTGTCTTTCCCTTTTTATGAAAAAAATCAGTTAAAAAATAGAATAAAAAAAGAAAAAGAGGTCTACTTAGGTGATATTATAATCAATCTAAGCCAGGTAAAAAATAAGAATAATAAGGTCAAATTCAAGAAAGAATTAAATAAACTTTGGATACATGGTTTATTACATTTATTAGGGTACGATCACAAATCAAACGCAAAATATCTACAAATGCGAAAGTTAGAAAATAGATTTTCTTATTTTATAAAATAAAATGTTAAATTACATTCTTAACAACAGAACAATATTAGTTTTTATAATTCCTTTTTTTCTTGGATTGTTATCTGTTTTATCTTTTCAGCCATTTAATATTACTCTAATAAATTTTTTGATTATTCCTATTTTTTTTTTAATATTAAGTAATATTAATAAGCGATCAAAAAATAAATATCGAAAAAAACCTTATTTAAAAAATCTTTTTTTAGTCGGATATTTTTTTGGTATAGGCTTTTTTCTTTCTGGAACACATTGGATTTCATATTCACTCACATTTGATGAAAATTTAAAAATTTTAATTCCTTTTTCGATAATATTGATCCCTTTATCTCTAGGACTTTTTTTTGGTTTTGCATCTTTATTTTCAGGGCCTTTTATAAAAAATAATTACTCTTCCTTTTTTTTATTTTGTTTAATCTTTTCTTTCACAGATTATTTAAGAGGAAATGTTTTATCAGGTTTTCCATGGAATTTGTGGTCTTACTCCTGGTCATGGTTAATTGAAATAATTCAGGTTTTAAATCCTATCGGACTTTATGCTTTTAACTCGCTCTCTATAGCTTTTTTTTGTTCTCCAGCAATATTGTTTTTTAACAATAAGTATAGGTATTTAGTTTTTTCTTTTTTTTTATTATTATTTTTTTCATTTTATATTTTTGGATCCTATAAAATTAATAACGATCAAGAAATAACAAGCGGTATCGAAAAAACACTATATGTAAAGGTAATATCTCCTAATTTTGATATGAGATATATTCACACTGATAAGGAAATTGAAGAAACAATTACAAAAATTGTAAGATATAGCGATCCCGATCCTAATAAAGAAACGATTTTTATATGGCCTGAAGGAATATTTGCTGGAATTTACTTTGAAGATCTCAAAAAATTTTCAAACGTCTTTAATAGAAATTTTTCTAAAAAACATTTGTTAATTTTTGGAATAAATACTCAAGATAACACTTCAAATAAATTTTATAATAGCCTTATAGCTTCTAATAATAATCTTGAGATAATTTATAAATACGATAAAAAAAAACTTGTTCCTTTTGGCGAATTTATTCCTTTTAATAATTTATCAGAAAAATTTGGATTGAAAAAAATAACTCAAGGTTATGGTTCTTTTTCAAAAGGAAAAAAACAAAAAAATCTCGTATTAAACGACTTAAATATTCTTCCTTTAATATGTTATGAAATAATTTTTCCAAAGCTAACGCAATTTTCTGATAAAAAGACTAATATGATAGTAAATATTTCTGAGGATGCATGGTTTGGAAATTCAATAGGACCACACCAACATTTTACCAAAGCAATTTTTAGATCAATAGAAAATAACACTTATTTGGCAAGATCAGCCAATAAAGGGATTAGTGCTTTTATTAACAATAACGGCAAAACATTAAAAAGATTAGAACCTCATGAGACTGGGAATATAGAATTAGATGTACCATTAATTAACAATAATTTTAAAAACAAAAATGATTTGATATTTTTTGTTCTTTTATTTACATATCTATTTATCTTTTTA
>MDTB01121001.1_pt1 | contig 18920 bp, 17 predicted proteins | sample 811161 | NCBI WGS metagenome assembly MDTB01 (sample SAMN05326650, study PRJNA326480) | marine metagenome | isolation source: seawater | place: Mediterranean Sea | collected 2009
CATCGTTACGTAAACCGATTCACTCAATCCAAGATTAAGCTGAGTTGTTGGGTTGAATGGATTTGGATATGCACTGCCTAAAGCAAAAGCATCTGGTGCATTGTATGCACTCATACTTCCAAGAACAATCACAGCATGATCGCCAGCACTAACTGTTGCTTCGCCTTCTGTAAGATCATATGACTCACCATTAATAAGAAGATGGACATCTTCAGAGGTTTCAGATAGATCTGCATTGATTGAAACTGGACCTTCAAAGTTTTCAAATGAAAGATTCCAAGCCACGTAGTCCTTAAAGTCACTTGACTTAATATCGCTCATTAGGCCGCCTGCCAATGAAACTCTAGCCTCATCTGCTGACTGAGAATCAAGCTTGTACTGATCTTCTCCATAAACAAAGCCGTTTTCAGCGCCTAATGCAGTAGCAACGACAACGGCATCACTCTTCATTCCATCTGTCACAGACACAACCATGCTCCAAGCATTATCATATCTTGTTTCAATATCCTTTCTTATTAAATCCCATCCAGAAACAACCTGACTTCTTCCTAAATCAGTATTGTCAAAGTTGTACGGTCTAAACTCAACAGAAAGCTCTCTTGATGTGTTGATCCAATATCCGCCCCATGGAGCTAATACGTCGTATGCTGCATGAGAGTCACCAAACCATCCAATTACTGAAGGCTGAACCCACCCAGCAAGCCATGCTCCATACCAACTTTTAGTCTCATTGCCATCAGAGAAAGTCAACTCTTCTCTGCCTTGGTATGTAACCAATGGATTTGCTATTAGATTCCATCCCTTACCAAGCTCAACTGCCTGAGAATCACCAGTATCAGGATCAAGCAAGATCGGGTTGCCTGTAATCTCAAGATTGTTATCACCTTGAAGAAGCATATAGAACCCTTCTCCTTCTGTTGTTTCTAAGTTTTCATACTGACCATCAACATCAAACACCAGCCAATCTTCTCCCCAATTACCGAGGCTGCCGAAGTTATCAGTTTGAAGGGCGCTACCATCTTGCTCAACTGCATCCATTGGCGAACCAAAAAGATGCCATCCTTCTGAAAAGTCACGGTTTAATGTGTGGTTGGCCATTGTAAATGTATCGTCGCTTGAATCTTCATTAGACTGACTGTTTTCGCCGTTATAATCACCGACATCGTGAACAACTATCCTTACAGCCGCATCGTAGTTAATTCCGCCGTTGTGCAGACCATCGTTTCCTAGTCTTGCACTGGCATCATTAATAACGTACGATGTTGTCTCATTCCCAGCCGCAGATCCATCTACATTTGTACCTGTTTCATCTGTATACAGGTCTGCAGAGCTTCCATCTTCGTAAAATAGCTCTATCTTAGAAATGTAGTTAGCATCGGTTGTTGAGAAAGATACTGTAAAGTCATCACCTACAGATTTAATCTCATTGCCGTTTGGATCTAAAACAGCTACAGTAGGCCTGTTTCCAGTGGTCGCTGAATCAGATGAAGATGCAATCCCATCTTCTTGGTCATCTAAATCACTATTAAAAGACTCAACAGTATATGTGTATGTAGTCTCTGCATCAAGGGTTTCATCAATGTGAGTTCGAGTTCCAGAATCTGCACCATCACTGTCATCCCAAGACATGATAACTGCACCATCTCTTAGAAGGTCAAGCCTACCTGTATTAAAATCATCACCGCCATATACCTCTCCATGACAATCAACTGCAAAATCATCAAGTCTGTTTTCTGAAACATCAATAATGGCATACTTTAGATCTTCATGTGTAACTTCTATATTAGCAGCAAATGCACCTGGCTCATTCACAATATTGAAGGTTGTGCTTGCGCTTGATGAAGCTCCATAGGAGTCAGTCACTGTAAATGTAAATGTATGCGTTCCAACCCCAAGATCTGCTGTAGCGCTCTTGAAAGAGCCTCCAAGGTCACGAGTGAAACTTGAATCAAACTCATCCAAGCTAATATTATCTGGACCGCTGTAAGACCAATCAAAGTCTAGATCGTCATTGTCAGAATCGGAAGCACCAAGACCATCGCAATCAGTATCAACAAAAACATCTCTGTTGTCATCATTGTGGTTAATGTACCATGTAGGCTGAACTCTATGAGAGTCAGCAACTGGCGCATCGTTTCTTTCATCTCTAACATCGACAACTAAGACTGATGTATCAGAGTCTCCATAGATATCAGTTACAGTTTGAGTTAGTATGTATACGTCGTTATCAAGGGAAAGAGAAAGATCGATTTCGTTTTCGCCGCTCCCTTCTTGAGCTTCAAAGTTTACATATTCTTCACCGCCACCTGATGTCCAGAAGGGTTCACCAGAATCATACTCTCCGTTTTCATTTGAATCATCGAATGAAAAGCCAACCTCAGAACCTCTTGCAAGGCTCCAACTATAGAATAGCTCATCTCCAGCATCTTCATCAGATGAATCATCTGCTGAAAAGTGCAGATCTGCGTTGTTCTGATCGCCACTGTTGTCGTGAGGTTCGTACCAAACCTGACTATCAGAGTCATAGTCGTTCATATCTGACGCATCGTAATCATCTGAAGTAAGAACTGATATACCATCGCCATGCTCAATTAAATCAAGCGCTGCAGAAGCTACAGGGTCTGCATTTGGCTCTTCTTCGACTGTAATAGAAATCTCTGAATCACTCATTCTAGTAGCAGTTCTTGAAGTCCAAACTCCATCACCACCTGAATCTTTGACCTGGTAGTCAGACTCAACGTGAAGGTTGAACGAATAAGACTTTGCTCCGTTTTCATGAAGGTTTCCTACAGTAAAAGAAAGATTATCTGTATCAGTTCCGCTTATATCCTCAAGATCATCATTTCCGTCTATCTGAGTCCACTCAAAACTTGTGATCTCATAAGGAGCATCCTCATCACCTGATCCACTTCCATCAACATGGATGGTGATTCTGTTTTCATCTGGATCGTTATTATGAGGTATTTCATAGTGGCCATCACCTAGGTTTGTGCCATCATCAGAAGCAACGTGCATGGTTACAGAAGCCGGATCGATGTTATCATCTGTTGTGGCATCTGTTCTAGAATCTCTACCATCATACCATGTATCCATTCCGCCACTAGTTCTCTCAATATGACCTTCTGATGACTCACCTGCATCATTTGAACTAGTCACAGTATACGAATAATTAGATTCATGTAGAAGACCTTCTCCTCCACCATAAATATCCTCATCATCCAGGTAATTAGTACTAGTTAAGCCTGAAGCAATAAGGCCGGCTCCACCTGGAAGATGATCAGAAGCAAGGCCTGAATTAGGATCACTTGGCTCTCCATCACGGTAAATATTAAAGGATGTAGCAGGGTAACGATTTGATTTTTCTTCTAAATCGCCTTCATCTGCTCTCCAATCAAGACCGATTGAGCGATCGCCTCCATCAGAGCTAAGCCCTGAAGGAGCCTGTGGCACTATATTACCAATATGAACTCTAATATCTTGAGCAATTCCTTGCTGCAAGAAAAAGTCAATTGTAGTACCATCCTCAACTGGATAAAAATTTGACATATATTCTTCACCATCATTGGACGCAGTCGTTATCACTTCAACGTAGATTGGCACAGATTGAGGCTGGTTTAGATAGCTGAACTCAACGCTTGCTTCACCCGCCATATTTGAAATAATACTGGCACTCCATGTTGTAATGTTATGAGCGAAGAAATCTTCATCCTCAAGAACAACATCCTGAGTAAAGTTATCGCCTACCCATGCATCCCATTCTTCATGAGGGAAGTATAAAGAGATATAGTTGCCTTGACCTGGATTAGGTTCAACAATATCCATTGTAGCATCAAAGCCGTAAGTAGAGTTTGGTGCAACGCCTAAATAGTTGTGCTCATCAACCTCTTCAAAAGTTCCCCATCCATCAATACTAGCTACAAGCTTCAAGCCCCATGATATTCCTTCAGAGGCTTCAGGCGTAGCACATGCATTATCTGATTCTCTAGAATCGCCATAATCATTAGAAGCTACCACAGAGAAGCATGCCTCAATACCAGGGTCGAGCCCTGTTACAGATGTTTGAGTTGAAGATGTAGATTTCACTTCTTCTAAGTTGCTATTTAAAATAATATAAGTATAAGCGGATGTTCCCATTTGATCTGGAGCCACCCAAGATAGATTAACCCTACCTGGTCCACCCTCAGCTGTTAGGCCTGTAACAGAAGGAACTGTGTAGTCACAACTGCCATCATCAATTAGGCAGCCTGTATCATCTGCGCAGCCTTCATTGGTATTATCAGCAACGTCATCTGTACATCCTGTACATGTAGACTCATCGCCATCACAAACTCCGCAAGCATCATCTACAGGGCCTGTTTCTCCACAAGAACCATCGCACCATGTATCAACGCTATCACCAAAACATACGCCAGCGCAATCTTGATCGGCATTTTCGCCATCACAAACACCACAATCATCTATCTCCGCTGATCCACCGCAATCTCCATTACAATCAAAAGAAAGACAGCTTCCATCATTAGCTGTAGCATCTGAGTTAAAGTTGCAGGCGTTATCATCAGTACACCCAAACACATTGGTTGCTGTACTTGTTCCGCCTATTATATATATCTCATTTAAAGACCATCCAGGAAGCTCTGAGCCTGCAGTTACGCTCAAGGTGGATCCATTGCTCGAATCATATATTATAAGATCGGCAACATCCCCATTCTTCATGTAGTCGGGGAAAGATCCATCGTCTCCCATTAATGGTACTGTTGTGTATCCATTTGGGTCGGCGCTGATAAATCCAACGCAAGTCCCATTAAAGAAAGCACCGATCACATCATCAGAGTCAACAACCGCACCATCAACGGTGGTTGCTTCGAGCATATAAAATGCCTGTGATGTGGATTGGTCGTAGCACCATTCATCTGAGCCAACGTCTATACATATTCGTGCAAAGACGCTGGAAATTAATAAAAACGCAATGATAATTCGTTTCATCGCTCCTCCTTGTTCATATTCATTATTATTATTTTAATTTTTAAAAAAAATTTTTCCACTTATATGGCTACCCTTTATGGACAGAAAAAGTCCTGTAGTACATTACGAATATAGCATCTATTTCTGTAACAAGCAATCAAAATTTGCACGTTTCTCCTCGTTTTGGTTAAAGTTTGACCTATGTCACATTTCTTATTACTAATGCTAAAGATAGTCCTAATCATGTACAAATTTAACTCCTAGTAAATAAATGAGCTATTAACTAGATCACAAAAAGTTATAAAAATATGTAAAGTAAAAGGTTTACTTAAAAATTTAGATTAAAGGCATTATAATAACAGAAACTCTATAGGATGACTTACTCAAGCTCTAGATACTTCAAATACTTAGAATCTGTAGACATGATAAGGCGAGTTGAATTGTTAATAGTTGAGTTATAGCTCTCTAGCGTTTGATAAAAATTGTAAAATTCAGGTGATTTACTGTAAGCATTTGCGTAAATCTTCGTTGTTTTGGCATCAGCCATACCTTTTATTTCCTGTGATTCAAGATAGGCCTGTGATAAAATTTCTTTTTTCTTTTGTACCTTAAGGCCAATAATCTCTTGTTTTTTTGCTTGGCCTTGAGCTCTATACTTCTCTGCAATCCTTTCTTGATCTGAAATCATTCTATTGAATATGTTTGGCTGGACTTCATCATTATAGTTAATTCTCTTTAGTTGAACATCGACAACCTCAATTCCAATATCAAGTTCTTCAAGCTTTTTTGAAACCTTTATCTGGATGTTTTTTATAATTGAAAGTCGTGCACCTGGGATTGAATTAATATTTTTCTGCCCTTGGTCCATGGTTTTATCCATAGTCTCTGCTGCATACAGCTCCATCTTTCTATCAGTTGAACGAATAATCTCTTCCATTATTCTGATTGAAATTTCATCCCTAATTGCTCCATCTATAATATCATCAAGCCTAGATTGGGCAAGCATTTCATTCTTTGCGGACTTATAAAATTTAAGAGGATCTGATATTTTCCATCTAGCAAAAGCATCAATGTGAATATATTTATTATCTTTAGTTGGCATTTCTACTGCATCTGCATCCCAATCTAAAACTCTCTTATCAAACCTTATTACATTTTGAATTAAAGGTATCTTAAAATTTATACCCGCATCAACAATTGGAACTCCAACAGGCTTTCCAAACTGAATAACAATAGCCTGCTGCCTTTCACTAAGAATAAATATAGAGTTTGCTATGATCAGCAATAAAAAGAATAAAGGTAAAGTTGTATAAAGTCTTTTCACTTTTTGCCTCCTTTGTCCAAATTTAAAAGAGGGAGGATGCTTTCTAATTTAGAATCAACTACAACCTTGTCCTCAATTCTTGACAAAACCTTTTCCATGGTTTCAATGTAATACCTGTCTTTTGTAATTTTAGGAGCTTTTATATATTCCTTTAGAATTGAACTGAAGAGAGCAACATCCCCTTTTGCATTATTGACTCTTTCAATAGCATAACCTTCAGCTTCCTTGATCAGCTTGAGCGCCTCACCTTCAGCTCTATATATTTCCTTGTTAAATGCTTTCCTTGCATCATTTATCATGGTCTCTTGTTCCTGCTTTGCTCTATTTACCTCATTGAAAGAATCTGCTACAGGCTCAGGAGGTGTAACGCCTTGAAGTTGAACCATCTGTATTGAAATTCCTGCTCCATAGCCATCCAAGACTTCTTGCATGTATTCCCTTGCTTTAGATGCAATAGCTACCCTTTCGCTTTGTATGACCTCAGAGAATGATCTATCTCCAATCATTAGCCTCATTGATGCCTCAGAAACATTACTTATTGTATTTTCAACATCCCTAACATTAAAAAGAAAATCTTTCGCATCCTTGATCTTGTACTGTACAGTCCACTGAACTTTTGCAATATTCAAATCGCCAGTAAGCATCCAAGATTGGAATGAATAGTCTCTTTTTGAGTATGTAGTCTTTACCCCCGATTTTAAAGTTTTATAGCCATACTCCTGCTTAAACTGATAATCTACTTTTACCTTTTCAACACTATCAACAAAGGGAATCATAAAGTGAAGCCCTGGCATTGATGTATGGGAGTACTGCCCTAATCTAAGGACAACACCATTCTCATTTGCATCAACTGTATAGAAAGAACTAGACCCTAGAACTAAAACAATAACAGCAAACAACAGTTTTTTGGTGCCTTGAAAATTAAAATCAGGAACATCAATGTTAGTATCTCCAAACTGGAATTTTTTTGCCATAAAGAATTTAACCTTAATAATTAATATTCAAATTTAAAATTTTATTTGAATATAAACAATAAATAACCAAATTAGATTATGGATAGAGCTATTCTATTTGCGCTGTTTGTAATTTTTTCTATCATTGGCGCATACTTTGTACTCAAAAGAACTGGCAACTATGATATAGATCTATTCACTAAGCTGGTTGGGTGGCTGCTTTTAGCTCCTTCAATTTGGGGAATTCTTGAACTAATTGGTATATAATATGAACGTACATATTGAATTTTGCATAAAGTGACACTACGACCCAGAGTTTGACCGTGTGTCAAAATTAATTAAATCTATTGATAGTAATGTACTTATTTCAAGCAACCAAAAACCTCCTAGATCAGGAGCCTTTGAAGTTACAATCAATAAAGAAGTTGTTTTTTCAAAGCTTAAAAATGGGAGCTTTCCAAATAAAGAACAAGTGAACTCATGGTTTGATAAATGAAAAAATCATTTTTAATACTATCAATCTACTTTTCTACTTTATTATGCCAGCTGGTCCCTTATGATGAACCTTCCTACCTTAATAAAAAGCCTAAACTGTTACCTGCTATTGATTTTGAAGCCCTAGATTCTAGCCTAGTACTTGAAGAACTATCGTACTCAGAGGCTTTCAATAATAAAACAAGATATATTCTAAAAATTCAAAATATTGAAGTAAATCAATACTACATTGAAATCAAAACAAAAAAAGAAAACCCAAACCAAAAAATATTCATATTTGACGACTCTACTGATTCATTTTGGGGTCCTTTTCATTTTACAAGTAAATCAATAAAGATTGGTCCTTTAGATATACCTGATATAAATATAGAAATGATTGGAACGAATTTTTCTACTACACATATTAGTAGAATCTATCCTTATAAAGTATTTAAAAAATCTATTGAGCCTATTCATTTTTTCAATAAAAGAGAAGAGCCTACCATTCTTGTAACTGGATACTGGCCTCCAACAAATGAAATGATAAGGCATTTTAGTCAGAATTCTAATCTTAATCCAGATGGATGGGAGGGTGGAAACTGGGAAAACTCTGGGTATAATATTGTTAGCTTTTTTCCTTCTTTCAGCGATCCTGACTGCAATCAGTGTGGACAGGGATTCGGAGATTTAGAAGTTGACTACCAAGATACTTCTGAAGACTTCTGGCCAATTGTTGAAGAAATAAAACCTTCTGCGATTATAACATTCAGCAGAGGTTACATTGACAATAGTTGGGAGGTAGAGTACAACTACTACAACAGGATGAACTGGTACCAAGACTATGAATATCCATACGTACCTACCCCTAACCCTCCTGATAACAATCAAAGCGCGTACTATGTTAGAAATTCTAGCTTACCAATAGAAAATATCATACACAACATTACAAACAACCTATCTGATTTATCTTTAAACCCTTATATTGACTGGGAAGGACATCCTGGTCAGTTTGTATCTGAGTTTATGGGATATCATGGTGTGTGGTATAGAGATACCAATCTACATGGAGATTTTCCATGCTACATAGCAGGCCATGTACATGTAGGAGGTCAGATTGAAGTAGAAGATGCAAGACTTGCTGCAGATGAAACGATTCGAACTATTATTGACTATCTAGATACCTTCTCTTATTCCTTGGGAGACCCAAATAGTGATAGTATAGTAGATGTACTTGACTTAATTCTAATTATAAATAACATACTTGGTGAAACTGATTTTTCTAATGCTCAATTCTATGCTTCAGATCTTAATTTTGACGGCATAATTAACATTCAAGATATAATCCAATTAATTAATTTAATTCTTCAAAATTAGTTGTAAGTTATTGATATACATCACTACTCGATGCCTAAAGTCATATTAACTTTCAACTAATAATTGAGAATTTGATATTAAAAACATTATCAATATAATAGCACTAATCCTTCTACAACCAATTTTTTCACAAGATGGATGGAGCATAACTATACATGCTCAAGATGAAAGTCATGTAGGATCAAGCGATCACATAATTATTGAAACTGGAAGCAATTTCCATGATGGCTGGAAGTATGGAGAGGATGAATATGATCTACCTACTTCTCCAAATAGTATTTATAGTGACATTCAGTTCTTTCACCCTGAATGGGTAGGTGACATTGATAATTTAGGCATTGAATGCGTTGAAATTGACTTCTATACAGATAGAAGAACTGTACACTCTCCATCGGATTTAATGAGATGGAATATTACAGGCTACATTATTGGATCTGATGATCTTATTGAATTGTCATGGGATAGCAACAATATAGGTGAGGACTATGAAGTTTACCTATATTCTGGAGAAAATAGCTACAATATGAAGAATCAGCTTTCCGTCTTAATCCCTTCATCCAGTCTTTCCCCCTCTTACATCAATGGCAACTTTATTGCAAACACCTACATACTTGTAGGTGGGTGTGCATCAACAGGTTTAACCAACTTCTACATTGACAATGATGGAGATGGACTAGGGAGTACATTTGAAGGAGAATATTGCGATGGATTTGAACCTGAAGGCCTAACTGCAAACAATTTAGATATCAATGATCAAATCTTCTGTGAGAGTAATGATATAGACAGTTGTGATATATGTGATGGATTGAACCAAGACGAAGACTGCAATGGAGACTGCTTTGGAACTGCCGCTCTTGATGACTGTGGAATATGCTCTGAAGGTAACACTTCACATGAATCAAACAGCGATAAAGACTGCAATGGAGACTGCTTTGGAACTGCCGCTCTTGATGACTGTGGAATATGCAATGATTCCAACCAATCTTGCCTGGATTCTATATTTGGTGCAGGGCCCTCAAAATTTTATGCGCATATACAAGAAGATGCAATCAATCTATCTTGGGAGTACGATGAAATTGAGTCACTGCCTTTTATTTTAGGTTTTAATTTATATCACATTGATGGTGGATGGATTGGCCAAACTGAGACTCTTCAATATACTGTTTCAAATTACCAAGAAGGTAACTTCTGCATAACTGCCTATGATAGATTTAATAATGAAACAGAATACCTTTGCGCAGAAGCCTCAAACCAGCAACAGTATTGCTGGGGTTTATCTGATGGACCAAATCTTATTAGTTACCCTGGCCTTCCTGATGATAACTCTATTGACTTTTTAATTAGTCCTATCTATGATAAGGTTGAAGGTGTTATAGCTCAGGGGAAATCTGCTCTTAAACATAATGGATCATGGATAGGCAGTTTAACTCATATGGAAGAAACAAGAGGTTATTGGGTTATTATTGATATTGAAGATCCTTTTGGTGTAGTAGACTACTGCATAGCAGGCTACCCAATCAACCAAAATACTGTTTACAATCTAATTGAGGGCAATAATTTGGTTTCATTCCTTGGACCTGATGGTAGCTCAATCAATGAAGCAATCCCAAATGGATTAATTGAATATGTAACTTCGATTATATCTCAGTCAGAAGCAACTACATACTACAACGAAAACTTTGGATGGGTAGGCAGTCTAGATGAGTTTAATCTCCAGCTTGGTTATTGGATTCATGTTACACATGACATTGAGTTTCATTGGAATGTAGAAAATCAATCCTTTCTAATAAATAAAGTTAATAAGCCAAAGAACCCATTGGATCCCAAGGTGCAAGCTCAGTAGCTTCACCTTTATATAGATTTACAACATCTTCAGATAGATATTTTTTGTCAATAACAATTTCGTACATATACTCATCAAACCATTTGTCACTCATATAATAGTAACCCTTATCACCAGGTTTATCACCCCAACTATTTTCCACTCTCCACTTAACAAATTCTTTATGTATCACATCCACACCTGTAAAAAGCATAGCATGAGTCATACAGCTATCACCGTATTCAAGCCTTTTTTGTTTTCCAATATCAATGTCAACCCCAAGAAGTTTATCATAGCTATAAATATTCATATCCATTATGCCTAAGTTTCTATTAAACATCTTACCCACATCACATCCAAACCAAACAGCTTCATCATTTTTAATTGAATTAAAAGCATATTCCTTCAATCTATCAATTTCCAGATTAACGTACCTAACTATCTGGCCTTCTACAACGTTACCAAGAAACTTAACAGTATATAGGCTATCAAATGACTTGTCTTGCATAGGACAGTGAATGAGGCATATTTTATTTTTCAACTCAACACCAACCATTTTTTTATAAAAATCTATAGGATCAACATTAGTGAATCGATGAAATTTCTTTTTTTTATCTCTAAATTGCCAATCAATTTTTGTTGGCGGTTCTCCCAAGAATGTACAAAGAAGAGAATAAATAGTACTGAGCATTTCTTTCTTCCTTTCTCTTAGCTCTGAATCATCATTTTTTGCATACTTTTCTCTTAGTTCACAAGCAAATTGACGAAGAAGTCTAGTTATAAGTCTATTCATCATCCTAGAATTACTACTTTGGAAGCTTTCTGCCATAGAATCTTTTGGAATAGCCCCATATTTCTCAATTAGATTAACAAACATATCCCACTGTCCCCCATCTTCTATGGGGTTAGATAAAAGCCACATCACGACTCTACTATCCAGACTTTCATATCGAGTAGAGATAATATTCTCAAGAAAAAAGTTTGATTTTTCAAGCTTATCCCAAAACATAAAATAGTTCTGAGAGAACTCAAAATTTTCAAGGTTATAATTCTTAGCAATCTCTATTCGCATAAGATTAAGACCTGCAAATCCCCAGCACCTTCCACTCTGCTTTTGATTTGTAACCTTCTTTAACTCACCACTTATTTTATTAGAAAACTGATGATTTATCTTACTATATGCACCCCAATTAATTGCAACTTCATTTATATTTTTCTGAGTTAATGCATTGGTTGCAATTTCGCGAGTATCACAAGATTTATACTTTTTGCTATAATCTTTAATCTGTTCTTTAAAAATATTTCTTTCCATATCTTCCTTTACTTTAATTGTTAACAATCTTATAAATCGTTCCAGCATGATCAACTACATATAATTCACCTTCACTATCCTGACCAAAAGATGATATATATATCTCACTTTCTTGCGCATACAATTCATTAGTTATATCAAATACTTTGCCATTTTTCACTTTTCTATCAATAGCCCAAACCCTACCTGAACAATAATCACCAAATATATAATGACCATATAATGTTTTTATTTTATTTCCCCTATATATATAACCACCTGTAATTGAACACCCCTTAACTTTTGTCTCTTGAAAACCGGCTAGAGTCTTTATATAGTTTGCATCATTTGCATATTCAAAAATAGGCATATTTAATCCTTTTGTATCGCAATCTTCTTTCGGTGTAAAGCAGTGACTAGCTTCCATTATATTCCAACCCATATTTCTGGAGCTTTTATTATCTAAAGAAAAAAAGTGGATTTCCTCCCAACTATTTTGACCAACATCTGCAATGTATAATCCACCATTTTTTTTATCAAAAGAAAACCTCCAAGGGTTTCTAAGGCCATACAGCCAAATTTCTGAGGAAAAGCCTTCATCTTCTTTGTAGGGATTATCAGTTGGAATTATATAGCTCATTTCACTTGGGCGTATGCGTAGTATCTTTCCAAGAAGAGTTGTCATGCTTTGAGCTCTACTCTCTGGATCGCCTGATGAACCTCCATCTCCTAGCCCTATATATAAATTCCCCTTATCATCAAACTCTAGTTGTCCTCCATTGTGATTGAAGTATGGTTGTTTTATATTTAACAATTTTATTTCAGACTTAGGATCAGCCTCTATATTTGACTTGAAAAAAAAACTTGCTATTATGGTGTTGTTTGTTTCTTTATCTATATAGTTAACAAACATTTTTCTATCTTCTTTATATGATGGGCTAAAAGCAAAACCTAAAAGGCCTCTTTCATCTCCAGGGAAAAATGGATTGTGAACTCTATCAGTTATATCTAAAAAGGGATGACTAAGAACCTTCCCATCAACAGAAACTTTTATTAATCCCGACTGCTCAACTATATATATATAGGAAGAATTATCTGGAAGACTTGCTACATATACAGGCTTAGATAAACCTTGTGCATAGACTTTAGCTGTTAGGCCAAATGTAGAAGTAAAACTAATAGAAAAAAATATTAAAAGTAAAAATAACAACTTATAAAGAGTTAAAGCTTAAACTTACTTTTCAGGTCATTGATAAAGTCAATCTCTGATTGAAAGAGCGAATCTAATTCTGCCAACTCATTCAAGCTATCAATAAAGCTACTTTTTTGAACTGGAGAAAGATCTCTATTGAGTTCAAGAGAAAGTACATTGCATTTTGAACTTCTCTGACTTAGAGTAAGGTTAATATATTCTGCCAAGATCTGCGTAACTACACTATAGGTCTGTCTGTAGTTATCCTGATTTTCATTTATAAGATCATTTATTTTAGTGCTAATTAATTTAAGTTCTTCAACTGATAACTCATTATCTGTGGAATATGCAAAATGAACAAAAATATATGCAAATTTATCAACTAATTCTTTATTAAAATCCATTTTATAAATTACAATATTTTTTTATTTTAGAGAAGACTTATTGCTTTCGCTTAAGCGAAAGAGTAAGCCTAAACTTTGCTACAATGTCTTCAGAGATAGTTGGTACACGTGCTTCGACTTCAACAGGTATTTCTACTCTCTCTCCGGTTTCAACTGCATCTTTTACAAGATCTGAAATAGCAGGCCCTTGGTCACATTTAAATACAACACTCCCCTCTGGCCTTTTTAAAAAATCTGCTTTAAAATCTTTAAATATCAGTGAAACTTTTGAACCTGAATCATTTATTTTCTGCATCGCAAAAAATCCTGCAGTTATATCAGCGCCAACTGCAAGAGTTCCAAAATACATAGATCTAAGATGATTCCTTGTTTTCCTGTTTAAGTTTATTCTAACCTCTATAGATTTCTGATCAAAAGTTAAAATTTTTGGCCTACAAAAGAAAATAAGTGGAATCTTGAAAATTCCAAACAGTTTAAGGTATAAATTAGCTTTTTGAATTCTTGAAAACATAAATAGGTGGGTGGCTGATGGGATTCGAACCCACGACCTCCGGAGCCACAGTCAGGCGCTCTAACCAGCTGAGCTACAGCCACCACAAATTTTATAAAAATTGACTAGTAAATTAACTACAAAAGCATATTATGATAAAACTATTTATTTGTGTTTTTGATTTAATAGGTAGTTAAAGTTTATATCTATATTGACTTTAGAGCTAAGACTTCTATGTACAGGACACGATAGAGCTGCTCTCTCAAGCACCAACCGATGTTTTCCAGAAAAGCCTTGCTTAAAGTTTACATCAAGCTTAATACTAGCAATCATTCTTGGTGATAAAGACATTTTTTTAGCAACTTCTATGTATGCACCTTTGATATCCACTTCATGCTTATTGGCTGCGATAGCCATAATGGTAAGCATGCAACTTGCAAGAGAAGAGCATAGAAGATCTGTTGGAGAAAAAAACTCGCCTTTCCCTTGATTATCCAATGGTGCATCTGTTTTTATTTCCTGGCTTGAAAGAAGATGCTTAAGGCTTGTCCTAAGATTACCATCATATGTTGCCTTAATTTTCACTTCTTACATTGCATCCACAATGTTAATTACATCAGAAAGCCTACTAATGCTAACGTAGTCATTTGATACTGATTGATTCCAAAGTCTATCCATTCGAACTGAAAGGCCTTTGGAAACTGATTTTTGTTTGAATGCCTTAAGCTTGTAAGGACTATCATCAATTAATATATCAACATCAACCAACCATTTTTCTCTTATGTAGTACTTTTGATTAAATATAAAATTATGCTTGTCAAGCCATCTATTTGTAGGATCAATGCAATTTTGTCTCTGAGATGAAACTAATACGATTTCATGTTCTTTTTCTTTTGCCCATCTCATTAAAACAGGCCAATCTTCAATGGCTTCAGTGTAAACTGGTGCGTTTTCAAATATATCTAAATAATTTTCTTTAAAGATGAAGTTCTCTGTTTTTTCGTAAGACCAAAATGGCAACCAACGTTTCCATCCCCATGAAGTAGTAGGTTTTATTTGATTTTCAAGTTTAGGGTGAAGCTCAATAACCTTAGACTTTACCTTTGCTATAAAGTCCCTAAGAACTCCATCGCAATCAACTCCAATCTTCATTCTAGTACTTTACTCCAAGTCTATCAAAAATAAAAGACAATAACCATGCTGGACCAATAAGAAGAAACTGAAGATCCTCAAAGAAGGATGGCTTTTTACCTTCAATTTTATGTCCTACAAACTGACCTATCCATGCTAAAATAAAAATAATTAGACACGAAAACACAGGATTTACAGGCAGGTAGTTTAACCCTGCTACACCTATAATCATTAAAACGGCAATTGCGATCATTCCAATCATTATTACCTTGGAAAGTTTATAGTAGAAAATAACGCAAAAGGTAAGGAATAACGTAGCCCAATTAAACTCAACTTTAAAGTTTTCTATTGATTCAAAGCTTAATGAAAACGGAAAAGAAAAAGGAAAAGGAATAGACCAAAGTAAACCTATAAGGCTCAACATTATAAGAGGAACACAAATCCAATGAATTTTTTTATTAATAGGGTTTTGATGGCTCTCTCCATACTCTTCCAACCACTTGGTAATTGGTTTCATAATACTCCTTTAATTGCTAAATTATTTAAATAATTTTAACGATTTATAGACGTTATATGAATAAAAATTTAATAATATTAATTTCAATCATTCTATCTACAAGCTGCAGTACCTTCAACAGAGTGATTTTGCCTCTTAAAGATATTCCAAAACCTAATGGTCCTCATAGAGTTGGAACAATAGCATTTGAATGGGAAGATGCAAATAGAAAAGAATGGTTTACTAGGGAAGAAGATGATTACAGAAGATTAATCGTTCAATTTTGGTACCCTACAAATGATAAAGAGGTCCAGGGAAAAAATCCATATTTAGATAATCCTAGCCAAAGGGCCAAGCCAATTTCAGACCAAATTGACATTCCATTTTTTTTAATGAGCCATTTAGATGAAGTTAACAAGAACTCCATTGACTTAGCCTCTATTTCTTCATCTGAAAAAGATTTTCCTCTTATAGTTTTCTCTCATGGTCTTGGAGGAATGCGCATGCAGAACACAATTCAGTGTGAAGAACTTGCTAGTAGAGGTTACGTAGTTGTAGCAATGGACCATGCCTTTGATGCACACGCAACCTTTTTTAAAAACAAACCACTTGCAAACTTTCGATCTGGAATTGAAGGCCAGATTTCTGAAGAAGAGTTCTGGTCAATAAGAACTCCTCAACTAAATACTAGAGCCGCAGATATCAGCTTTGTTATAGATCAAATTTCTACATTAAAAGAAAGTAATTCAAACAGCTTCTTCAAAGCAATTAAAACTAATAAAGTTGGAATATTCGGTCATTCATTTGGAGGTGCCACTGCTATAATGGCATCTCTTTTGGATACCCGAATTAAAGCCTGTATCAATCTGGATGGATGGATAGTTCCTATTCCTGAAAAAGTTATTGAAAAAGGAATTGACAAACCTTTTTTATATCTTGGGCAAGAAGCATGGAATGATACATTGAATTATATTAAGCTTGAAAAACTTATTAAAAACTCAAATAACACTAATCGAGTTCTAAGACTTAAAGGAACAAAACACTACGACTTTACAGATATACCTCAAATTGCACCCATAGCTTCAAAACTTGGCATAACAGGATCTATGAATACTCTTAAACTAAAGGATCTTATAAATAAAGAAGTCGTTGACTTCTTTGATAGTTTTATTTATAAATAGACTTAATTAATATTTTTTTGAATTAAGGACTTTATTGTAAGGCCTTGAACAACTATTGAAAAGATAACAATAAGGTAGGTTGCTGTTAGGATAAGATTTTTAGTCTCTGATGGAATAGAATCCGGTAAAGATAGAGCAAGTGCTATAGAAATGCCTCCCCTCAGCCCTCCCCAAGTCATAATTTTCTCGACACCATTTGTAAAGGTCTTTTTGATCTTGAAAAATTTTATAGGGATGCTAATACTTATGAATCTTACAGAAAGAACTATTGGAATAGATATAATACCAGCAAGTACAAATGTGATCTCAATAGAAACCTGCAATATAACAATTCCAATAAGGACAAAAAGTACTGCATTCAAGAATTCATCAATAAGTTCCCAAAATGAAAAGAGCTTAGTATGCGTAGCATCTGACATTGCAAACCTCTTACCATGATTGCCTATAAAAAGTCCAGCTACCACCATTGCTAGCGGTCCAGAAAGATGAAAATAGGTAGCAAGTGAATATCCCCCCATTACAAGAGAAATAGTTAGCATTATTTCAAGAGCATAATCATCAACACTTTTCAATAATTTATAGAAAGTCCAACCTAAAAGTAATCCAAAGACCACGCCACCTAAAGCCTCTTCAAAAAACAATAGCCCAATGGAAAAAGGTGAAAGTGTTCCTGACCCCGTTGCCAATTGAAGAATTACAATAAAAACAACAACTCCAACTCCATCATTAAAAAGAGATTCTCCACAGATCTTTGTTTCAAGAGATTTTGGAGCCTTAGCCTCTTTTAGTATGCCCAAAACAGAAATTGGATCAGTTGGAGATATCAATGATCCAAATAGGAGACAGTATATGTAATCAATATCAATTCCCAAAACTTTGGTTAAACCATAAAAAGCAGAGCCAAACAAGAAAGTTGAAGTTACAACTCCTATCGTAGCAAGTACACTGATAAGAGCTCCTTGGGAGTAAAGATCATCTAAATTTACATGTAGAGAGCCTGCAAAAAGAAGAAACGATAGCATTCCATGCATAAGAGCCACATTAAAATCAATTCCCGAACTATAGCTCAAAATAATATCACCCACTAAGGGGTTAAATCTACCAGCAAGCAAAAGTATCACTGAAAAAAGAAGAGATAAAAGAGCTAAACCTATTGTCATAGGAAGCTTTATAAATCTAAAATTCAAATACATAAAACATGCAGCCATCGTAATAAGAATGGAAGATAGATTTATCAGATCCATTTAAAGGTAGGAATTAATCTTTGAAAGGACTTTCAGCAATTTTCTTAAAGCCTTTTTCAGCACCCTTAACAAGAGATTTGAGCCCTTTGCATGACATTTCTAAAACTTCATTTAATATTTCAGCTATTTCATTGGTTGACATTAAATACCGAACAAACGTTGAAAGAAATTTTTACTTTCTTTGTTCTTGCAACACTCTGCACCCTTATCATCACACTTTTTTTTGGAGCAATCAGAATCAGCCTTTTCTTTAACAGCACACGAATAGGTTGTTCCAGTATTTAGAGCGGCTAATATCTGCCCCTCATTTGCTTTCTGGTCATCAAAGGTTACTGTAGCCAATGACTTACTAAAATCAACATCAACTGTTTTTACGCCCTCTACTGAGTTAATAGCCTTGTTTACTTTTCCTGCGCACCCTTTAGCGCACATCATCCCCTCAACACTAAAGGTTGAAGTTGATGTACCTCCGAATGAGAGGCAAAGCATAGATGCAATTATTATTATTTTCTTCATTTTAATATCCTCTATTATTTAATTAGCAGAACCTTGTAGCTCGAAAATTTATTTTTACTTTCCATA
>MDTB01241711.1_pt1 | contig 18920 bp, 16 predicted proteins | sample 811161 | NCBI WGS metagenome assembly MDTB01 (sample SAMN05326650, study PRJNA326480) | marine metagenome | isolation source: seawater | place: Mediterranean Sea | collected 2009
ATTGTTGATTGTAATAATTTTCAAAATGATGGAAAAATAAATAAACAAATGAATTGGAGTAATTTAATAAAAAAATGGAAAGGATTTGGTTGGAACACCATTAAAGGTGACGGCCACAATTTACAAATTATATCAAATGCATTAAAAAAAACACATAACAACAAACCAACTGTATTTTTAGCAAAAACAACTAAAGGTAAAGGTGTAAATTTTATGGAAAGTAATAATGATTGGCATCATAACAGATTGACTAAAAATTTATATTCACAAGCTTTAAAACAAATTTAAAAAATGAATAACAAAATTCTAACTCAATGGTCAAGGATGGGACCGCGTGCAATGTTTGGGCAATTTATGATTGATATTGCCAAAAAAAATAAAGATTTAATGGTTATTTCAGCAGATTTAGGTAGATCTTCTGGATTAGATAGATTTAAAGCAACTTTTCCAAATAAATATCTATCTGTTGGAATATGTGAACAGAATCTTATTGGAATTGCATCTGGTTTAGCAAGAGAAGGATACAAGGTATTCATAACATCTTTTGCTCCTTTTTTATCCATGAGAGCAAGTGAACATATCAGAATGAACCTTGGTTATATGAAACATCCTGTCAATATTGTTGCATTGGGCAGTGGGTTGTCGATGGGATTTTTAGGCAATAGTCATTTTGGTTTAGAAGATGTTAGTATAATGAGAACTATACCTGGCCTGAAAATTTTTTCTCCTGCAGATAGTTTAGAATTAAAGAAAATTTTATTTGATTTGTCTAACAACAAAAGAGGTCCAAGTTATGTTAGATTAACTGGCATTCCAGGTAGTCCAATTGTTTATGAAAAAGATTATAAATATGAATTTAAAAAACCGAATATAATTAGTTATGGAAAAGATTGTTTGATATTAAGTTCTGGTTCGGTGTTGGGTCAAGTGAAAATTGCCAGTAATCTTCTAAAAAAATCAAATATTAATCCCTGCATTATAAATGTTCACACTTTAAAGCCTCTCAATACACCCTTCTTAAAAAGATATATTAACAAATTTAAATATATTATTACCATTGAAGAGCATACTATTATAGGTGGATTAAACTCACTTTTATCACAAAATTTTATTGGCGAATTTAGACATAATAAAAAAATTTTAAATATTTCTTTACCAGATGAGTTTGGGCCAACAGGGGACTATGAATATCTGTTAGATTATCATGGTTTGAGTGGTAAAAAAATTTTTAAAAAAATTAAAAATTTTCTTAGTAATTGATGTTCAATTCACTTTTAAGATTTAAAGATAATTTAGCATTGTTTGATAAAGAAAACAAAATTTTTTATAAAGATTTTTTCGAAAAAGAAAAAGAATTTAAAAAAGAATTTAATTCAAAAAAACTTGTTCTGATAATATGTGAAAATAAGATCGAAGTTTTTTACTATTATATAATTATGCACTTTCTAAAAGCCTCAATAATGTTGATAGATTTTAAGATGCAAAATTTTGAGATAAAAGAAATACTAAAAAAGTATGAACCAGATTTTTTAGTTTGTAATCTTAAAAGAAAAAAAAATTTAAAGATAAATTTTAAACTTTTTGATCAATTTAAAAATTATTATATATTTAAAAACACTATTAAAAAAAAAACAAAAATAAATAATAAAATTTCTATTTTAATTCCAACCTCTGGTTCAATGGGTACACCAAAGTTTGTAATATTAAGTTATGAAAATATTCGAGATAATACAAAAAAAATTTGTAATTATCTCAATATTTCAGAAAAAAATATTACAGTAACTAGCATGCCATTATCCTATAGTTATATGCTCTCAATTATTAATTCTCACATTAGCTCTGGCTCATCAATTTTTGTGACCAATAAATCTATAATAACCAGGGAATTTTGGATAGATTTTAAAAAATACAAGATTTCATCCTTTGATGGAGTTCCATATGCCTACAAAATTATTGATAGATTGGGGGTAAATAACTTATTTAATGGGAACGTAAGATACCTAACCCAAGCAGGTGGTGAGCTAGATATTAAAATAAAAAAAAAATTAATAATAAAATGCAATAAGAAGAAAATTAAATTTTATTGCATGTATGGTCAAACTGAAGCTTCTCCGAGAATTTCATATTTAGAACCCAGATTAGCAATTAAAAAACTTGGAAGCATAGGAAAGCCCCTCATAGATTATAAAATTATGCTATTAGGTAAAAAAAATAAATTCATTGTAAAATCAAATGAGATTGGAAAATTAATCTTATTTGGAAAAAATGTTTTTTTAGGTTATGCAAAGTCTAGAAAAGATTTAGTAAAAATATTTAAACCAAATTATAAATTAAATACCGAGGATTATGGCTATAAAGATAAAGATGGTTTTTTTTATTTGACATCAAGGTCTGGAAAAATAGCTAAAATATTTGGTTTTAGAATAGATATATCGCAGCTAGAATATAAGATGAAAAAAGCTGGTTTTATTATTTATTGTAAAGAAAAAAGTGGTTATCTTAAAATTAGTTACGAAAAAAAATATAAAAAAAATCTTCTTATAAAAAAATTATCAAATTTTACAAACATAGATCAAAGTGGTTTTATTACTAATTATGTGAGCAAACTACCCTTAAATAATAATCAAAAAATTGACAGAAATAGATTATAAAAGTTAATAATATTTTATGATAAATTTTAATAATTTACTTAAAAAAAAACCTTTTGAATTAGAAAAAAATAAAAAAAAAACATTTTTTTTTGATAATCAAAGAAGGCTTACATTACATCATTATAAGAATTCCAAAGAATTTAAAAAAGTAGCAGACTTAGGATTTCCAAATTTTGATAAAGTTAGAAATTCAGAATCTCTACCATATTTGCATTCTAAGCTTTTTAAATTATATAATTTAAAATCAACAAAATATGAAAAAATTAAAACTTTAAAATCTTCTGGCACAAGTGGTTCAGATTTATCTAAAATTAATATTGATTTAAAAACATCTTTAATTCAAGCAAACGTTTTAAAAAAAATTATATTTGATTTTATACCTAAAGACACTAATACAATTTTTATAATTGATAGTAAAAAAAATTTTTATGATATAAAAAATTTTAATGCTAAAACAGCTGCCATTAGAGGTTTTGCCCAAAATTTTAAAAAAAGATATTTTTTATTAAAAAAAAATTATCAACCTAATTTAAATTTGATTAAAATTTTAAAAAAAAAATCAAATAAAGAAACTTCAGTTTATTTTGGCTTTACAAATATTGTATGGGAAAACTTTATTCAAGTTTTAAAAAAAAAAAAAATAAAAATTAATGATAAAAAAAGTTATTTTATACATGGTGGAGGATGGAAAAAGCTTGAAAATAGAAAAATAAAAAAAAAAGTTTTTAATCAAGAAATTAAAAAAAGTTTAGGAATAAAAAAAGTAATTAATTATTATGGAATGATTGAACAAACTGGATCTATATTTATGGAATGTCAGTATGGTTATTTTCATAGTTCTATTTTTTCAGATATTTTTATAAGAAACTCTAATTTAAATTTAGAAAAAAAATCTAAACAACCAGGAATTATTCAGGTTATGTCTCTGTTACCTGTTAGTTATCCAGGCCATAATATAATTACAGAAGATATCGGTGTTATCATGGGTGAGGATAATTGCAAATGTGGAAGAAAAGGCAAATTTTTTAAAGTTTTGAATAGAATTGAAAATTCTGAAAATAGAGGATGCGCTAATGTTTAAAAAAAATTTTAAGATTGTTTTAGGAAACTGGTTAAATGGGGAAGATGGTTTAAGTGAACCATTTAACAAAAAAAAAATTGGTTTTTTAAACGAAATTTCAAAAGAAATTTTAAAAGATAAAAAATTAAATATTTATCCAGATTTAAAAGACTTTGGATTTTGGTGTAGAAAAAAGAATATAGAAAGATATCAAAAAAATTTAAATTATAATTTGAATTTGATTGGGAGAGGGATAGCTCTACATATTCCACCATCTAATGTGCCTATGAACCTGGCTTTTACTATGGCTATAGGTATAATTTCTGGTTGTGAAAACTTTATAAGAATACCGGAGAAAGATTTCCCACAAATTAATTCACTTTTAAAGATCATAAAAAAGATACTTTCTTACGAAAAATTTAGAAAATTAAAAAAAAGTTTATGTTTTATTAAATATAAAAAATCAGATTTTAAATCATCAATGTTGTCAAAAATTTCTGATGTAAGATTAATTTGGGGGGGTGATTCAACAGTAGAAAAATTTAAAGAATATAATACCAAAACTAGAAATGTTGATTTATATTTTCCAAATAAAGTTTCAGGATCTTTAATTAATACTGAAGAATTAAAAAAACTTAAAATTAGTGAATTTACAAATTTGGTATATAAATTTTATATTGATGCTTACTTAATGGATCAAAGAGGCTGCTCATCTCCAAAGATAATATTTTGGTATGGAAAAAATATGAATATAAAAAAAAAATTCTATGAAAAATTAAGGTCTTTTATTTCTAGCAAATATCAATTAGATTTTTCAAGAACAAGTGATAAATTATATTTATTTAATGAACTGGCAATCAAAAATAACTCAAAAGTAAAAACAAGTATAAAAAATATTGATCTAGTTACAATCGATTTAAAAAAACCACCAAAATACAATTTGTATAATAACTTGGCGTACGGAATATTTTTTTCAGTTAACATAAAAAATTTGAGTACTATTAAGAATTATATTAGCGAAAATTTTCAAACATTATCTTATTTTGGATTTAAGAGAGAAATATTAACTAATTTAATAGTAAAAAAAAGATTTAGAGGTATTGACAGAATTGTCCCTATAGGAAGTGCTTTTGAGATGAACTTAGTATGGGATGGATATGATTTAATTAAAAGCATGACAAGATCAATTTCTTAGAATGTTTAAATCTATAAGTATATTTATAATCTTTTAATACTAAAAAAAATTGTTATTATTAAATTGTCATATGGATAAAGTTAAAAATTTTAAAATAAGTAATTCAAATAAATTATTTTTTAAAAGAGAAGGATATTTAGTTTTAAAAAATTTTTTTGAGCCGAAAATGATCTCAGATCTTAATAATATCTTATTTGAAAATTTTAAATTTTTTAAAAAAAAAAATATAAAAAAAAAAGATTTTGATAAGCACTTGATCGAATTAAGAAAAAAGAATAAAGAAAAATTTGGCTCTTTTTTTGACAGTTTACAAACTATAGGATTTGGTTATTCAATACTTATTAATAAAAAAATCTTAAATTTTGTGTCTAAACTTTTAAACACAAAACTTAACTGTTTAACATTTACCGATATGTCAATACGACTTGACCCACCGTTTGACGAGCGAAATTCGTTAGGATGGCACCAGGATTCATCGTATTTTAGACAAAACTCAAGCGGAAAAAATGGAGTAGTTATTTGGATTCCTTTACATGATTTAGATAGAGATCTGGGTCCCTTAGAGTTATTAAAAAATTCAAATAGACTTGGTCCACTTAATATTAAAAAAAGGAAAACAAAATCAAAATTATATTCATCGAAGAGAAATATTGATCCAAAATATTTAAAAAGATATAAAAAAATAATTAGTAAAGAATTAAGAAAAGGAGATGCTCTTCTTACAGATTTAGATTTAGTTCATAGAAGTGGAAAAAATAGTTCTGATAAATTTAGAATGTCTCTAATAGGACGTTATCATAAACTTTTATCAAAAGATTTTAACAGTGGCCTGAATAAATATATTTATACTAACAAAAAACTTAATGATGAAGTTCATGGTAAATAAAAATTATTATAATGAAATGACTAAGTTAATTTACCAAGATTTAGCTTGGGGTCCGATATATAAAAAAAATGATGGAGCGTATATTAAAGATACAGACAATAAATCTGAAATTTATATTAAACAATCATTAAAAATAATGAAAATTCCGTTACGTAGTCTTAAAAATAAGAAAGTTTTTAACATAGGCACTGGACGTGAAAGTAGATTTTTTGCAAAATATGGTTCAGAGGTTACTCACTTGGATATTGGTGAGGAAACAGTTAAAGAATTAAAAGCTTGGGCAAAAAGAAATAATAAAAAAGTTCACTCATTTTCCTCAGATATCAAAAATGCAGAAATTGGTTTGAATAAATATGATATAATTTTTTTATCAGGAATATATCAGCATATAGAAAAACCTGCTTTCGCATTAGTAAAGTTTATTAATGCCTTAAAAAAAAATGGAAAAATGTATATGGGGTTTTATAGGAGCGGTGAATTTAAATATTTTATAGTTGATGCAATAAGATACTTGATGAGTCTAAAACAAATATCCGAAATTAGAAATATGAATGCAATTTTATTTACTCTTGCAGAGGTCAATCATTATCAATCATCAAGAGTAATGGATGATTTTTTTGTTCCACGAAAACATAATTTTCATCCAAATGATATTATTAATGATATCAAATTATTAGGTGCAAAAGTATTTTATTTTGATAATGATTTCAGACAGTACAATCATTCAGGTTGTGATTATTTTTCAATTGGTGGGGACAGAATTTATATTACAAAAAAAAATGACAAAGTTATAAAGTTAAATAAAATTAAGAAAAAGTTGCGCACTATAAAAGGTAAAAATCAAATATTTGACATAAGTTATAGAGAAAAAATTATCAATGAAAATATTAGATTGCTAAAAAAAATTAAAAAAAAATATTTAAATAAACAAATTAATACCATTGATATCAGCGCTTTGTGTATTGGACTTTATCAATTTACAAGACCAATGATTTTTGAACAATCTGAATATTTTCAACAAACAAAAAAATTAGGCAGACACAAAACTATTAATAAATTTTTAATTAATTTTTTAAATCATTTTGATCAAAAAAAGTTAAGTGTTGTAAAAATTAACAAAAAAATTTTATCTTTAAGATTGAAGTAACTTAATACTATCTACTAAATTTCTTAACAATTTTAAATCTTCTTGATCCATGCTGCACACGTGAGCCATTTCTGTTGCAATATTCAATGATTTATTATTTGAAAAATGTTTTTCTATAATTTTTGCACCTTTTGAAACTGCAAATATTGATGCACCTATTCCAATTGTATGATCACTGTAACCAGAAAAAAAAGAGTTTTCAAAATTTGGCATCTTAATATCTTTAAGGTTAGTGGGATATTTTGATATACAATATAGATATTCTAAATTTTCCCCTTCAAAAGGAATACCTTTTTTTTCATAGTCGTACATTCCTAATGAAATTATAACTTTTTTATTTAAAGAAATTATTTTTTCACAGAGCTCCTTATCCTCGACAGTTCTACTCGCAATTTTATAAGTTTTGAAATTAAGTTCTTCACACCAATCTACTCTACTTAAGTTAAAAATTGACGCTGAAAGCTCAATGTCTATGTTTTTACAGTAATCATTTATTTCTGCTAATTCATCTTTTGAGATTTCTAAATATTTTCTATCATCATTGTTAAAAAGTTTTTTACCATCATATAATTGAACTTTTACAATATCGGCTCCAGATATTTTACACTGTAAAATCATTCTCTTTATTTCATTTATAGATCCTCTATGTTGAGGATGAATTTCAGCTATAATTTTTACGGTATCAGGTCTTTTCATTTTATTTATCAGTTATTTATTTTTTTTAAGTCATTTTTTGTATGAATATCTATAGCATCATTTATCGTGCATGAAAAATGTGTACTTAACATTTTATCAAAAACAGTCTGAAATTTCATTACTCTTATTGCACCATTTTGATTGAGATTTTTATCTAAAGACATAACTTCTTTTTTATTTTTATTTATCATGTGACTTATACAAATATCTATATCGCTAGGACTTAAATTTGGTGAATTTGCTTGTAAACTTACAACAATGTCAATTTTTTTTTTATGGGATAATTTTTTAATCGCATGACGAATAGCTTCAATTTTTGGTATATTGTCAGCAGATAGTCTTTCGGGACGCAGAAGTGGTTTAGCATTATATTTTTTTGCAATTGTTAAAATTTTTTTACTTTCTGAAGACACAAACACATCATTAATAAATTTTGATTTTAATGCTGATTTTATAGTCCATGCTATCATTGGCAGTCCTTTAAAATTTAAAATATTTTTATTTTTTAATCTTTTTGATCCTGCTCTAGCTGGAATGATAGCTATTATATTCTTTTTATTTTTTATTTTCTTTGTTTTATTAAAAATCTCTTTCTGGTAAATGTCCTGAATTTTATTTTTATATTTTATTAGATAATCTTTAGTTTTTGTTTTATTAGAAGTATGTAATCTATATCTATATAATGGTATTTCTAAAAAGCCTAACTTGTAATTACTTCCTACTCTAGCTCTTAATTCTTCCTCTTCTCTATGCCTAAAATTTTTATTATAGTAACCATATTTGGATAACTTTAATTTGTCATACAGTATACCACATGCAATTGGCATATCTTTACATGACATTCTTTTAATTATCTTTTCATCTTTATTAATGTAGGCATAATCACAAGCAACACCAAATTTATTTGGATTTAATCGTAAATAATAAGTTAAAAAAAATAAAAAATGTCTTGAAACATAATCATCGGAATCTATTCGAACAATATATTTACCTTTGCTTTTTTTAAATCCAAAATTAGCAGACGCTGCAACACCAACATTTTTTTTATTTTTAATAATTTTAAAGTTGTCAAAATTTTTAAATTCCTTTGCTACGTTAAGTGAATTATCTTTAGAATTATCATCTACAAGAATAACTTCATAGGGTTCAGAAAATATTTGATTTAAACAACTTCTTATACATCTACCAAGATATTTGCTATAATTATAATTGGTGATTACTATTGAGGCTATCATATTGATTGTTTAAATTTATTTATATTTTTTTTTTGTTTTGTACATAAAAAATATAATTCAGGTGATCTATATTTTTTTTGAATTATATTAGTAAGATCTATAACATGTATTTTTCTTTTATTAAGATATTTTAAAAAACCATCTGTTAATGAAAATAAATGTTGTTTACTCAAATTTTCATTTTTATGGCAATAAACTATTACATATTTACTATTTTTTAGAGCAAAATCCAAAATTTTACTTGGTTCAAAAGTATGATCAAGAGTATGGAAAATACCAAAAACATCTAATTTTAAATTTTTTTGATTAAACTCCCTTATCTTTAAGTCAAATAATTCTGAAGAAAAAGATCTGCTATTTATTGACTTATAATTGTCATTTTGGCCCCAAGCTAGAGAAGAATTATCTATAAAAAGAAATTTATTAATTACTTTTTTTTTTAAATTTTTTCTTTTTAAAAAGTTAATTTTCTTAAGAAAATATCTTGATTTATTAAATGATATTTTTTGTTTTTTTATAGTCTCACCTGCAACTTGCCTTGAGGTAAGATAATTTATTGTATTTTTAAAAAGATCTTTATAAAAATTACTACTATTTTTATATTCATTTTTGAAAAAATTTAAAAAAAGACCCATAAAGGGAGCATTGTACTCAGCATAATTTTTAATTTTAATTTTTTTTGTAATGAAATTAAAAAGTAAACCATGATCAGGCAATTTTTCTTTTTTAAAAAAATTAATCAAATTAGACCAAGATCTATTATGTTGACCATATATATTTGAATAAATTTTTCTTGAAATATCTCGAGTAAACCAAGGATTGTTTTGAAGTAAATAGCATTTTTGACATTCATATACTTTCATTTTTTTTAATTGATAATCTGAAATTTTAAGATCTGATTTAATTGCTTTTGTATAAAAGTTTTCTTGAGAAAATTGTTTTTTTTTTACCCAATTTGATGATTTACAAAAAACACATTTATTATACTTTTGAAAAATATTTTTCCCCATGATTTAAATTTCAATTATTTTCTTTTTTAATAAAACTTTAAAAATTTTATCTGCAAGATTTTTCTTTAATTCTATTTTTTTTGCTATTTCATCCAAAGAATGTTTACCATCACACCATGATATAAAATTCATTATATTTCTAGTTTCTATTTCTGAAGGTAATACCCAATTAGATCTATTATTTATTGAAGGATAAAGTTTATATTTTGTCATAAATGGTTCACACTTGTGTTTCGATTTTGGAAAATAAGATTTTTCAAAATCTTTGATTATTTTTTTGTAAACTTCAAAACAACTCTTTAGCCCTTTCGCTGTAACGACTCTTCCAACTGTATCTAGGGATGTATGATATTCTTTATAAGATCCATACTTAGATCTCATTATTGAACATATTGGTAAATTTACACCTGGAGAACAATACTGTCTTTCATCGCTAGCTCTATCAAGCCAAGAATAATAATTTTTTTTTGTCTTAATATTCTTGAAAGTTTTCAATGCAAATCTATCACTAGTTGTATTTCCCTCTCTACTAGGCAAAAAAGAAAAAGATCTTTCATCACCGACACATGTGAGGATATATCCTGCCAATAAATTTTTTTTTAGATTTGGTAAATTTTTATTAATATAAGCTATTGATCCGATTGTTTCTGAATTAAAAACTATTCTATAACTGTATCTTCTTTTTTTATTTTGTAAAAATTTTGAGAGAAAAATAGCTAGTGTTGGTCCTGAGAGTTCATTATTAGCCATTGATGGATGGCAAATATAAGTTGAAAAAAAAATTTCTTTTTTGAGTTTTCCTTTAATAAAAATTTCACCATAATGCATTTTACCTTTTACAAATTTTGAATTAATAAAAACTTTATAAATTCCTTTTTTAAGCTTTTTTCTTTCTGAGTGTTTGAGGCAAAATCCCCAATTTTTTTTATAGTAAGATGTAATATATGGTATTGCATTAGGGGAATGATTGAGACTAAATAAATTTTTTTGCAAATCTTTAAGAGATAAATTTTTTTTAATTTTTTTACTATAACCCACCACATGTAAATTATTTTTTTTGAAATCACATATTTTTTGATTATCAGGTGTTAAAATGTAAGAATCTTTTATTATCCATTCATTTGGAATTTTCCAATCAAATATTTTTTCTCCACTTTTAAAATAATTAATTTTAAGATTTTTGTTGTATTCTTTTAAAATTTTTAATGTTTGAAGATTACCCTTTCCCATGATTGATCTGTTTAAAGGTAATAGTTTTTTTATTAAATTGAGCATTAAAAGATTAATATAATTGTTTTATATCAAAGCAAATTATGATTGAAAAATAACATAAGAAATATTTGATACTAAATCTTTTTTTTGACAAGTTTATATAATATATCTCTAAAATAACAATAAAACTTTTTCTTTAGACAAATAAGTAGCCTTTATGCAGAAAGAAGTAAAAAAATTTTTAAAACAAGATAAGCCTAAAGTAAATTTCTTAAATTCGAAAAAAAAAATTTTAATAGCTGATAGAGCTTTAGCAGAACCTATAATACTTCATTCTTTAGCAGCTCATATACTTAATAAATATCTCAAATATGATGTAGAGGTAATATCTCACTTAAGTAAGAAAAATGACTTAATGAATATTTATAAATCTTTTAACATAAAAAAAATTTATTCATTACAGATGAAAAAGGATCTAATAAAATTTGATTTATTAATTAAAACAATGATCAACTTTATTATATCAATTATCAAAATAAAATTTTTTGGAGAGATATGGTTTATAAAAAAATTTAAAGTTAATAAGGTCTACATTGGTGATCTTGTTTATGATCATTATATAAGACACGACTTAAGTTTTTTAAAAAAATCATTTTTTGACAAAAAATTTTTAAAACTCTTATTTGTGGCAATCTATAATTTTTATTTTATAGATAAACTTTTTCAAAAAAATTCTTATGGTGCAGTAATTTCTGGTACAAACACATATATATCAACTTCATCAATTGTTATGCGCATTGCTTTAAAAAAAAATATAAAAGTAATAAATATTATTAGCAATAATTTAAGAATATTTAGTAAATACAAGGAGTCATTAAGATCAGAATTATATGTAAGCAAAAAAGTTTTAAAAAAAATATCTCAAGACAAAAATTGGAAAAAAAAGTTTATTATCTATTTTAATAATAGATTAAAGGGGAAAATTTTATTTCCAACAGCTAAAGATGCTTACTTGAATAAAAAAAGATATAAGAAAAAAGAATTATTTAAAATTTTTATTAAAAATGAATCAAAAATAAAAAGATTAGGTTTTTTTGCACCACATTCATTCTCAGACACGAATCATGGATCAGGTAAGATGATATTTAAAGATTATTTTGAGCATTTTATAATGACTTTAAAAATTCTTAATGAAGATAAAAAAACTTTATGGCTTATTAAACCACATCCAAGTAGACATTTTTTTAATGAACAGGGAATAGTCGAAAATGAAATTAAAAAATTAGGATCCACAAATGTTTTTTTATGTCCTGAAAATATTACTCCAAAGTCTGCCATTCTGGCAGCAGATATATTTGTGTCAGGTAGAGGATCAATTGGTTTAGAAGCTGCATGTTTTGGAAAAAAAACAATTTTAGCTGGAGAGTGTTTTTACTCACACTTAGGTTTTACTTATAATCCAAAAAATGTTGATCATTATGTTAAATTAATAATGAGTAATCCTGATAATAAACTTAATAATAAAAAAATAAATTTAGCAAAAATGGCTTTTTATTCACAAGCATTTAAAAATTCGACTATTAATTCAAAAATATTTCCGATAACAAATTATATAAATATTAATTTAAAAAATAAAAATGTTAATCAACAAAAAATAAAAGTTAAAGATTATTTACATAATTTGAATAAAAGAATTTCAAAAAATAATTCTATAGTTAAAGATCAATTATTCAAAAATTTTAAAAAAAAAATTTTAAGTGAGTTTAAAATTAATTATAATTAATTATGTGTGGTTTCTTTTCAGTATTTAGCCCTAATTCGAATCTTAGATATTCAAAAAAAAGATTAAATATGTCTGCAGATTTAATTAAACATAGGGGGCCAGACAAAACGGAAATTTTCAGTAATCCCAACTTATTTTGTAAATTTTTTAGATTAAAAATTTTAGATTTATCAAATCAATCTATGCAACCAATGAGAAGTTCAAATAATAGATATATGCTTTTATTTAATGGTGAGATCTATAATTTTAAAACTTTAAATAAAAGATATTTGATTGATAAAAAACTACATCAGAATTCTGATACCTCAACACTATTTAATCTTTTAATCAAATATAAAACAAAAGCTTTAGATTTATTAGATGGAATGTTTAGTTTTGTTTTTTTTGATTTTGAAAAAAAAAATTTGATATTTGCTAGAGATCGTTTTGGTATAAAACCTCTATATTTCCACTTTAGTGATAATCATTTAATTTTTTGTTCAGAGATAAAACCAATTTTATCTTTTTTAGGTTCTAAAAATTTAAATGAAAATACAATGTTAGATTTTTTCTTGAAAGGATCAATGGATCATAATGATCAAACATTCTTCAAAGAAGTAAGTTCTTTGGAGCCAGCACATTTTGGTACTCTGAAATTTAATGAAAAAAAAATAAGAATAAAAAAATATTGGGATCTTTCAAAAAATAATTATGAAAAAAAAAGTGAGAAAGAGGTTTTAGAAAATCTTGATATTCTGTTTGATAAATCAATTGAAAAACATCTAGTATCCGACAGGAAAATAGGGTTATTTTTAAGTGGTGGTACTGATAGCACTGCTCTTGCACACAAAATTTCAAAAAAAATCAAAAATAATTTTTCAACATATACTTACGGTTTTAAGAACGATAAAGAATTTTCAGAAATTAAAAAAGCAAACCTTACAGTCAACAAGCTTTCAATAAAAAATTATAGTCATGAAGTAAACAGTAAATACATTAAAAATAATTTTTATAATTTAACAAATAAACTTGAGAGTCCATTTACATCAATAAGATTATTTGGTGTAGATGCTTTATATAAATACTTAGAAAAAAAAACAACAACAGTAATTTTAGAGGGTGACGGAGGAGATGAACTCTTTGGTGGATATGATTATAATTTTTTACCTCATTTAGTTGATAAACATAAAAATAAAAAAATTTTAAAAATTATTAGTGATCTTTTCAAATTTTCAAAAATTAAAAAAAAGACACATGATTTACAAAAAGAATATTTTGTTAATTTATGTTTAACAAATTCATTTCAATTTGGATCAACATCAGATGGTACACCTTTTGTAAATGTTGATATGTTTAACAAAGATTATTTGAATAGTGCAATTGATGAAAATTTTTATTTAAATTTTTATAAAAAAATCCCAAATCTTAAAAACAATTTAAAAAAATCACAATTTATTGATATGTATTTTTTAAAGTTACAAAGAGCTTTAAAATATAAGGATAGAATTTCGATGAGTTATGGTATTGAGAGCAGAATTCCATTTTTAGATCATCATTTTGCAAGTTATTGTTTTAATCTAGATAATAAATTTAAAATTAAAAATTTTGAAACAAGATATTTGTTTAAAAAATTGTGTAAAAAATTTTCTAAAAATAAAATTTCATTTAAAAAAACCAAGTTTTCTATTGCAGATCCTCAAACACAATGGTTAAAAAAAGAATTAAAAAGTTTTGTTCTCGACCACTTTAAATCGGTCAATTTTAAAAATTTAGATTATTTTGACACAAAAGCATTAACACAAAATTTTGAAAAATTTTGTTATGACAAGAAGCCAGTAAGTAGTTTTCAAATATTTCAAATTTTATCGTTTCTCGTTTTTTATAATAATTTTTTTAGGAATAGATTAGATGTTTAGAAAAATTTTAAGTATTCTTGATTTCAAATATAAAAAAAAGATCTTTTATTTATTATTACTGTATTTACCATTAAATATTATCGAAACTTTTAGTATAAGCTCCATACCAGGATTTATAATCTTAATTAGTGAGCCACAAAGTCTAAAAAATTTTTTCCCTAATTCAATATATATTGAAAATCTTATTAATCTTGAAATTTATAAAAGAACAGTCATAGGTGCGCTCGTTTTAGCTATAATATTTTTGCTAAGATCATTTTTTATAATTTTTGTAAATTGGTATGATTATTCAATTAGATTTCAAATTAATGTTCTTAATTCTAGAAAACTATTTTCGTCGTATCTTTTCAAACCATATCTTTTTCACATCAATAATAGCTCCTCTAGTTTAATTCAAAATATGAGCGATTCTTTAAGGTCAACAAGTGCTATTTTTGCTTTTTTGAATATCATTAAGGATCTAATTTTACTTGGATTAATTATTTTAACAATTTTTTATGCAAGTCCTGATAATTTTGTTTATTTGTTCATTTTCACGATTGTTCCAATGTTTGTATTATTTTTTTTAATTAAAAATATTGTTAAAAATCTCGGATCTTTGGCTAGAAATAATAGATTATTTTCACACAAAAGTATGTCAGAGGGGTTTTTAAATATTAAATTCTTAAAAATTCAAAACTTATATGATCAAGTTATAAATGATTATATTTCTAAACATGAAATTGCTCAAAAAAATGAAACAAAGTTATTAATAATTAATACATTTCCTAGATTAATATTAGAATTCCTTAGTTTAATTTTTATAATTTTATTTATTACATTTAATATAAAAAATTATGGATCATTAGCAGAAATTATTCCAATAGTGACTTTAATTGTTGTAGCAGCAGTAAGATTAATCCCATCATTTAGTCAAATATCAATTAATCTAAGTAATTTAAAATTCAATCAATCTACAATATCTAAAATAAATTCTGAAATAACAGAAATTAATAAGGAGTCAAAAAAATTTGTTGATAAAAAGAGTTTAGGATTGATAAATAAATTTAACGAAAAAATTGAAGTTGAAAAGATATCATTTCATTATAATGCTAACAAAAAAATATTTAAAAATATATCTTTCGATATAAAGAAAAATGAAAAAGTTGCAATCATTGGCGCATCCGGAACAGGAAAAACAACTTTATCTGATATAATTCTTGGCTTATTAAAACCGTCCGACGGTGTAATAAAATCTGATGGCACAAATATTCTTGATGACCTAATTGGATGGAGAACACAATTAAGTTATGTACCACAAAATATAATTTTGTTTGATGGCACAATTAAAGAAAATATATGTTTTAATTTTGATAAACAAAAATTAAATGAACAGGATTATAAAACATCGCTAAGAATAAGTGGGCTAGATAAAATAATAGAAGAATTTCCCAAAAAAGATGATACTGAAGTTGGTTATTTATCAAGTAAAATTTCAGGTGGTCAAAAGCAAAGGATAGGAATAGCAAGAGCAATATATTTTAATAAACCAATAATGGTATTAGATGAGTCTACAAATTCATTAGATAAAAATTCTGAGGATGAAATTTTATCAAATTTATTTAAGGAAAAAAAAACAATCATATTTATTTCACATAATAAAAAGATACAAGATATGTGTGATAAGCGTATCAATTTAGATGAATAAAAGTAAAATAGTTGAATTTGTCGGAATGCCAGGATCAGGCAAGACTTTTTTTGAAAAAAAAATTTTCAAGTATAGTAATAAAAAAATAATTAGAAATAATTTTTATTATTTAAATAAATTTAATAAAATTAAATTTATTTTATTTTTTATTTTTAGTTATCCAAATTTTTTTTTTAAATCAATTAATATAATCTTTAAAAATATTTTAATTAAAGAAGAATTTAAGAAATATTTTTATTATTTTTATAATGAGGCTGCATTCAGATCATACATCGACTCTAGAAAAGAAAAAAAAACAATTTTGTTAAATAGTGAAGGTTTTGTTTACAGAACAAGTTATTATTTTGACTATATTTATAATGAAAAAACTGAGAATTATCTAAATTGTTTGCCTAAAATTGATTTGATAATTTTTATAAAGTCTAACAAAAAGACTGACTTATCTAGAACAAATAAAAGGAATATCGGCTTTAAATATAATAAAAGAGACTTAAGAGATTATTATAAAAAAAATTTTTTTTTAAAAAAGATTGTTAGTTATTTACAAAAAAAAAAAATAAAAATTATTTTCATTAATAATTCTAATGATAACAATTATAGAAAGAACTTAAAAAAAATTATTAAGTATATTTAGATGCGAATATTACACATTAATGGCACAACTAAGGGAGGGGTATTTAATGGCATCAAGTATTTACATTCAGATTTACTAAACAATGAAATAGAATCATTTTTATTTTTACCTGAAGAAATAGACCAAAAAAATATCATTTATCCCGATAGTAAATTTTATAATTTTTTAAAAATGATTAAAAATAAAATCTCCAAGGTTATAAAAAAATTTTTTTTAGATGCTTATCAAACATCTACTTTGGGGTGGTTTTATTCTTATGAAATCAATAAAGCCATTAAAAAGATTGAACCAGATATAATACATATTCATTGGATAGGAAATGAAATGATGTCAATAAAACAAATATTAGGTTTAAAAAAAAAGGTTATTTTTACACTTCATGATATGTGGATGATATTACCTCACCAACATTATTCTTTACAAAAAAAGAATCATAAAGAAAGTTTTATATCAAAAAAGATATCAAATTATTTGTTAAATGAAAAAAAAAAGATAAATAATACCGATGCTACCTTTACAGTAACCTCTGAATGGATGAAAAATCAATTCTTAAAAAAAAATCTTTATCCAAACTCTAAAATTTTTAAAATACCATATGGAATAAACTTTTCAAATTGGGAACCACTAGATAAATTTCAAGCAAAAAATAATCTTGGAATAAACTCAAAAAAAAGATTAATTTTATTTACAGCATTTGGACCTAATAATCCAAGAAAGGGATTAGCTATATTAATAGAGTCCTTAAAATCATTAAATTTTGATTTTGAACTAGTTATATCATCTGATGTTTTGCCAAAAAATGATGAATTAAAAGACTTCATATTTTTTAAAGATCTAAACAGTACTGAAAAAAGAAGGAACTTATATAGTGCTTGTGATATTTTAGTTGCACCAAGTATTGAGGAAGCTTTTGGGTTAGTTGCTTTAGAGTCATTATCTTGTAATTTACCAAGTGTAGCATTTGAAAATACAGGCTTTGAGGAGACAATTAAGCATAAAAAAAATGGATATTTGGCAAAATACTTAAATAAAGATGATTTTGCAGAGGGAATCAAATGGGTTAACAATAAGTTAAATAGTGATGAAAATTTTTTTATTAATTCAAGAAAAGAGGTGGAAATAAAATTTAATAATAACAAGATCCTACAAGATCATATAAACCTATATGAAGAAATACAAAAAAAAAATTAAAAAAAAAAAAGTTTTATTAGACATGACATGTTCAATTCTTCACCATGGTCATATAAGAATTATTAATAAAGCATCAAAGTTTGGTGACTTGTATATAGGCTTAACTAAAGACAGTGACATCAAAAGTAAAAAAAGATTTATACCTGAAATTAAGTTCAAATTCAGGAAGGAGATACTTGAAAATATTAAGAATGTAAAAAAAGTAATTCCATCAAATTTTGAAATTACTCAAAAATTTTTGGATAAAAACAAAATAGATATTCTTGTTCAAGGTTCAGATTATAAAAATAAGCGACTATTTAAAAATGTTAAAATAATTACTTTTCCAAGGACAAAAAATATAAGTAGTACTATAATAAGAAAACTTGCAAAAAAAAACATTATATGAAAACAAAAAAAAAAGTCATTTATATAGGTCTATCGCTGGATGTTCTTCACCATGGTCATATAAATTTAATTAATAAGGCTAGCTCTTTTGGAGATTTAATTGTTGGACTTATTACCGACAAAGCCATAGCAACATATAAAAAAATTCCACTTTTGGAATTTAAATCAAGAAAAAAAATTCTAGAAAATATCAAAGGCATTCATAAAATTGTTTCTCAAGATGAATGGAGCTATTACTCAAATATTTTAAA
>MDTB01074632.1_pt1 | contig 18917 bp, 18 predicted proteins | sample 811161 | NCBI WGS metagenome assembly MDTB01 (sample SAMN05326650, study PRJNA326480) | marine metagenome | isolation source: seawater | place: Mediterranean Sea | collected 2009
AACAAGAATAACAAGAATAACAAGAATAACAAGAATAACAAGAATAACAAGAATAACAAGAATAACAAGAATAACAAGAATAAGACAAAGAAATCCAACAATAAAAAATAAACTAATATATTAAAGTTCGTTAGATGTACACATACAAAGTGGACCCAAATAAAATAAATACTGGATTCAAAGAATATTCCCATTTTCTTATCACCATTCGTGGCGTATTTTTAGCTCTGATATTGTTTTGCGCGAGTTTTCTTGCTCCTTACATTGGGTGTAACTATCAAACAAAACTCAAAACCAGTATGACAATGCGTTACTTACTTCTATTTCTCGTTATTTATTTTTCAATCAATTTAGTAGACAGTGACATAGATGGTGTGGAGAATCCGTTATTTTCTATTGTCAAATCAATATTTGTCTTTGTTATTTTTTTATTGCTGAATACAATTGAATCTTCGTCGATAATTATTACCCTTGTGTTGTTCACGCTTTTGATTATTAGCTCCAAATATTACAGTTATTTCAAAAACTCAACACATGATCCAGACGAAACCGTGCTGACATTATTCACTGTAGTCCAAATCATTTTGGCATTTTCTATTATTGTCCTGTTGGTCATTTCTACCGTATTCAGTAAAAATAAGAAGAGTTTCTCGGATTATTTCTATCTGAATCGGTGCGCCAAATCGTCGTTAGAGTTCAAACGCAAATAAAAAGTTGAACGGAACTGAAACAACTGCGGTTGCTAAAACAAACGCAACCGCAATAATAAAATATAATATTCCAATAAACAAACTCAGGAATGCATCAATAATTGCAAAGTAATTCGTAAACCTCAATCCGAATATTTTGAGTTTTGGTGGCTTCATGAGTGTTTTGAAAAAATCTGCAATTTTAACAAAGGCTTTACACATATATTCGAATGTTTCCATCAGAAAATATATCATGACATAACCAATGTAAAACAAAACGTAATACTTCAAAAAATACCCCACGATAATGTAAATAACATATACAGAATTGGTCAAATTGTCTACATCCAACCCCATAACAAATTAATTGCGGTTTATATATAGATTACAAATAAAAACATTTATGAATAATGACTTTCAAACAACTTTCGGAAGACGTCATCTTATATATTTTAGATTTCTTGAATTATGAAGATTTATTTTATAGAAAGAACTCGCTGTTGTCAAAGACCGCAAGCATCGCTACACAAAGACTATTAAATTTTTCTAAAATGAATAACGAAATAAGTAATAACTTTTTATCAAGTAATAACTTTTTATCTTGTTATTGGTCAAAAAAAGAGTTGGCAAATATTCCCATCATTCTATATTGTCCAAACAAGTCCGGCTATTCTTTGAAAACAAGACTGTTCAATATATTTGAATCAAATGCACCGCACAAAGAGTTATTTATTTCAAATATTTTCACAAAAAAGTTGTCTTTTATGATAAAACCACTCGAAGACCAAATATTGTTTGTTGATTTTTTAGAAAACAAGCTGAATTATAATATTTATACCCGCCATAAGAAATATACAAACCCCCAAATTTTATATTAAATTATATATAATATGAAATTTGATGCCTCAAATAAAAGGACAATAATGTCATCCATTATCACAATTTGTCTTATTTTACTGATTGTGCTTCTAGTAAAATGTTGTGAATCTGAATATCATCAAAAAATACAGGAAGGGCTTAGAAATTATGGCGATGAAACAAAAACATTAGCCGCCCCCCTACCATACAAGACCACAATGGAAGACATTAAATATCCAAATACAAATTTGGAATCAGGCGAACTACCGATTTACGATATAAAGAATGAAAAATACAATCACCTTCTCTTCAATAAAGGAGACAAAAGTATGCACTTTTCTGATGACCGCATCATGAAAGATATTAAATATTTCAACAATGCCAGCAATTTGTTAGTCGAACATTATTTGAACAATAATATTCCAGACAGTACAAGTACATATTTTCAAGATAAGCTTGGAACAAAGGATTATCCCCTTGACGAAACTGAAATAAGTGCAAATAATTATTACAGCGGCATAAAATTTTCAAACGAGATTAGTGACAAAAAAGAAAACGTGCCCAATTTGTTCAATTACGATGACAGAAATATATTAAAAGAGAAAGTTTATTTGTATCGTCTTAGCGATGATTATGACAAAAATGGCAATGACCCGCCAACCAATGGAATGTATGTATTAAAAGATACCGTAACAGTCAATTACGGTAATAGTGTCAAACTAGAAAAAGACAACATTTATAATTATAATTACGATCTATCAGGAATGAAACCTGAAGATGTATATGATGAACTAACAAAATACAACGCCAGCTCGTTCAACGATGTTGTATCCATGATCGAACCCGGAAAATATTCTTCGCACTTTTTTGAATCAGAATACCAAGATTTACGTGATAATATAACGAAAGACTTTAAGTATTTTTATAGCACAGCACCCACAATTGCATACCATGGACTATTCAACAAGGTTTAAAACATTATTAAACCGCAACACCTTATCTAACAAATAGCGTCCTCCCTCGTCAATAAATCCAACATGTGTACAATGACGATAACCAGACGGTAAAATATCAAGTTGCGTTTCTTTGCAACAAAAACATTTGATAATCATTTTTAAGAAACTTTGAAATTTGAAAATAACCCAATATTTTTTGCGTATATTAATGTTCTTGATTTCCTGTTGGAACATCGCATCAATCAACATGAATCCTTTATTCAACTCCAAAAATTCGGTCAAAATACTATTTTTGCGTTTATAAAGTTTCTTGATCTTCTCCATAATTTCTTCTGTCATTTTGGTATTTTCCATTGTCCTATAAAACCTAATTTCATTTTTTACGTTGCGAAGGTCATTTAATAAAATGAGTTTATAATTTTCTACGCTTTTAATGTACGAAAAGACATTTATATTATAAATATTGTAGTATCGCCTATTAATGTGTTTTGGTAAAATAAAGTTGTTGTTGTCTTCAATATTTTTCAACGATTTTTTTATTTCAAAAATTTTGTTTTGGATGGTGTCAATCAACTTTTTCTCCAAATGACTTTTATATTTGTAATATTCTTTCAGTTTCTTGTTTCGTTCGATTTTGTAAGTATTGGTATCGCTGTAGTTACCCTCATTATTCCGCTGCCACATATTGATTTGTTCAGAAATAAAGTTTTTATTTGTGATGACCGGATCTTGAAACAACAATATTTCACCAGACGAAAATTCAATATAATTTTTTAATTTGGAATACTGATACGCAGAAATCTTGTGTGCCTCCGCTGACGCATCCAATTTCAAATAGTTAATGATCGCCAATAAGAACGCAATAAATCCATTGAGAGATGATACAATGATTGCCATATTGTCACGATTGTGAGTAACTCCTGTAATAACGCTACAAATAGTCGAAAAAAGAATAGCCGGTACCATAAAAAGATTAAGTTTGAAATTACAATAATAGGATGCTTCCGTGTAAATAATTACATGATATTTAATATAACTCGCCAAAATGTCTAGTGCCGAACTGTATCTGTGGATGAGCGTCACCTCAAAGTCTTTATATACTTTCTTTTTAAGTTTTTCAAAAGATATTTGGTCAAGCGAGTGTTTGGCAGTTTTTCCTAAGTAATCTTCGTCTTCTGATTCACTATTTGCTTCCCAAAACTCTTCGATATTATGTAATATGGCAATATCGTTGTCAACCGACGGTAATCTATTTATTGTCGAATCATCGAAACTTTCTTTTTTTAAATTTCTGTCGGAAAACGTGGACGGTATATTGAAATCATCATTAAAACTTTTTTTTTCTTCTTCGTAGCTGTACTCACTTTTACGAGTATCGTCGCCACGCCCGCCGGCTTTATCAATAATCTTAAAAAATTCCTTGTTTATATCAAAACATACTGTATTAGGTTCCTTTCTGTCACTATATAGATTTTCAAAAATTTCTTCATTATAATCTTGTTTGTTAAAAAGTATTCCTGCTTGATGTAATTCATCTTCATTGTCACCCAGATCGTCTTCGTCCCTGGTGTCTTTATGGTCACGACTATTTGCGCTAGAAGAAGCATCGTCTTTATCTATTTCAACTTCAGAGCAACACAAACAGTTACTCCCTTCGGTTTGTCTATTATTATCTTCTTGATCAGTGTTGAATCCAGTTTTGCCCATTTCAATATCATGTTCTTTATTTTTCATAATTAATATGGTGTTTTATTTTTTTTGAAGATTGATTAAAAATTGAAATAAAAGAAATTAAATAAATATGAGAACTATTAATACAAGCTTGTTCTTGTTGCAGATTATTTGTGAAAGTCACATGATACTTTCCAACAAAAAGGACAAAATGTTTTCAGCATCTTTGTCCGAGGCCATTAAATCCGATCTTTTGTTCAAGCATGGTTGTGTTGCCACCTATGGAGGTAAAGTTATCGCGCGCGGTTGTAATACATACAAATGCTATTCTTCAAACGATAATTTTATCTGTCAACAATGCAGTTGCCACGCCGAAATAAACGTATTGCGTCAAATTTATCACAATTATTCCAGAAAAAAACACAAGTTAAATCGCATCATGAAAAAAACAACCTTGTATATTAGTCGTTATTCCAATAAAGGGGAAAGCACAAATTCCGCTCCATGTGTCAAGTGTTTGGCGGTAATTCAGCGATTGAACGTACGTAAAATTATATTCAATTTGAATGATGAATACTTTGAATATAATTCAAAAGACTACCACACAACGCATCGCACATTTGGCGATATGTATTTTAGAAAATGACAGTTAATAATATCTAGGAAAAATGTAATCTTAATTATGTATCTGAACTAGCACTCGTCATATTTTTTATTGACAATTCCCGTTCTCAGTGCCACCCGTTTCAGAGGCATCGCCGGCGGAATAAGTGCTGCAAGGACCTTGTATTGGTACTGGAATCGGCGCCTTGGAGTTCGGTGTAGGCAAACAATTTTTGTTCAAAAATTTAGTTTTCAAATATTCGCTATAATCCAGCGTGCTTGTGTTTTTGACGATATTTGCAGATGAAATTTTTTTACAATCTTCATTGCCATTACAAACATTGCCGACATGTTCCGTCTCTCTGGATGCGTTTTGCCCATTTATTCTATTGTAATACTCGGAATAGTCGTGTGTACCCATCTTCTTGACAACATAGTTTGGGTAGGTGCTTTTTATCCACTTGTTGCGTGAAGATATACTAGATTGATTATTTTTGACAGAAATGCCCGGATTGGCTTTGTTGCCATTAAATTTGCGAACGTGATAATCATAGTTATTGTATTGACTTTTATTTATCACAATTGGATAATGTCCACAACAAGAACCGTGTCCTCGCGGAACGTTTCCCTTCATAGGAGTTTGTGTTTGATACTGATTTGAATGACTTCCGACACGCCTCGGATTGTTAATAGAAAAGTCTCCTTTTCTAGATGATAATTTAGAATATTTGGTCTGTGATTTACGTTTCAAAACAACTAATGACATTATATATAATCAACATTTAAAAAAAATTGAATTAATATTCTATCACTATATTATGAAGAACCCAGAACCAAGATCAACTTCAAGTAACATGATGAACTACAAAACCGCGATTAAATCCGCTTTGAAGTCAAAATCCACGCCTGAAAATTCAAATCCCAATTCTCTGCAAAGTCATGAAGAATATTTACAGCTCATTGAAAGCGCAGAATTCCAAAAGCGTGCAAATATTCGGATGAACGAAATTGTGAAACGCTTTTTAGATTATAAACGTCAAGAGTTCCGGTTAGAAAATTATGACGAAGAAGAAATTGATCACATCATCGAGGAAATGTTGAAATTCGAAAACGACGGCTACGACGACTATTCAAGTGAAGAAGATGATAATTCGGTCTGTTCAGATGAAGGCTCGTTTTGAATTAAGTTAAATCATACAAAATTTTATAAACCAATTAACTAAATATGGAGAACAACTTTGATGAAGATAGTCAAGTAATAAATATCAATGCTGAAGACATTGAAGATAATCTAAACAACATTTTAGAAAACAGTAACACATTCAAAAAAAATAGCAATGTAAATTTAATACGCTGTGTTATTTTTTATGTGGATACTAAGAATGTCATTAGCTTTAAAAAATATGAAATAACTTTGAAAGACAACGTATTACCTAAAAGTGAATTAGTTACGCTAATATTAGAAAATAAAAAAAGCCACTCCAAAGAGTTTGATCTCACAGGCATTTACAAATTTGAGATAAATCTGAAAGAAGACGAAATTAAAAGCTTCTGTAAATTCCCCGAATCGTATTCATTTATGAAACAATACAAATCAATCCAAGACATCAAATTCAGTCCTGGCATTGAGTTGTTAAATGATGCCAATAATGTCATTTTATTTTTTACCAAAAAAATAAAAACGCTGCGACGCAAGACAGAACAAGCGAAGCAGAATAAAACGCGCAAGAATGTTAAATTTATAACACCAAATTCAGTGTCAGAAGACCAGCACACCAATAACAAAACAAGTAAGAATATGACTTAAAGATTTTGGTTGATAATAAGCATCATATGATGGCATCATCGCGCAACGAAAAAGGTGGCATCGCGCACAGTTGGGTGATTGTGAATGATGATTCCACCACTGAAAACTTTGATGACAATACAACTGAAATGAGCAAGCAAACTTTACAAGAGTTTTTTGTTCAATATTATTTCCAATGTGTTCTAAGCGCGAATGTAACAGAACTAAAGGGACAATTTGACCGTTTGGTTGTTGCCTGTTTGGACGACGGTAACTACAACAACCAATTCACCGCACACATAGATTACGCACAATATATTATAAAATTGTGTCTGCAGAATCGCGATATCAAACGTGGAAAGGGATTGTCGCATACAACTCATATGATGTTGAATACAATCGCATACTACTCGTATGAAGAAGAAATGATGCCCCGCAACACTTTGCTGAAAATTTTGAAGAGTTTTGTTGTCGACAGATATAACGAAGAAACAAAACTATTTGAGCACCCATATGGCTCTTGGAAAGACATCAAATATTTTTTGGATTATTTTTGGGTAAACAATGATTACGAATATGTAAACATTCCTAAATCTGACATCATCAGTGAGATCATTCAGCAATTATACATTCCACAAATGATTGTCGACCGTAAAAACATGAGCATTTATCAACCAATTAGTCTTTGTGGAAAATGGCTTCCTCGTGAAAGTGGACAATTCGCATGGTTGGCCAAAAATATTGCGCGTCAGTATCACCACGAAGTGTACCGAGTGTCTGAAAAGAATACTAAAATATATCAAAATTATCGCAAGCTTATTGCGGAGTTTAATAAATATTTAGATACGACCCAAGTGCACATGGCGGGCAATCAATGGGACCGTATTAATTTTGATTATGTCACTTCTAAGACTCTCTTTTTGAACAAATCTGCTTTTCTGAACAGCAATAACAATGACCAAGAACACCGCATAATTTGCAAGCAAAATTTCCAACAGTTTATTGCCAACAAAGAGAATAGAGGTAATTATTTGAAGAATAACAATACTGTAATGCCACACATTCTTGTGAGGGACGCGTTGAGGGATTCAAACCAACAAAACGAAAGTATGGCGGTCCTCAATATGCAATGGAACGGGCTGATGAAAACATTAGAAAATAATGAATTTATGAAGTATTGTTATCCTTGCATTGATGTGTCGCCGTCAATGTTGACGGACAACAGTGTCCCACTACACTGTGCGATTGGACTAGGATTGGCATGCGCCCATTTGAGCGGTCTTCATCGCGCATTTACGTTTTCTTCACACCCCGAATGGATTCAATATGATCAAAATGAAAGTTTTGTAGATCGTGTTTACAAGACGCGAAATAGCAACTGGGGTTCTACCACAAACATTCACGGGTTGTTTAAGAAAATCCTAGACACTTGCTTGACAAAAAATGAAACAGTACCTCAATCAGAAATTGACAAGATGTGCTTGATTATTTTTAGTGACATGCAATTTGATTGTCACGAAAAAAACAGTTGTGCGGAAAATGTAAATACCGCGGCATGCAAAGAGGAAGAGTTATTTGATATCATTCGTAGCGAGTATAAAGACGCTGGTTATGACAATATTCCATTCTTGATTTTTTGGAATTTGCGCACGACCAATACATTCCCAAGCATTGAAAAGAGTAAAAATATGATCAAATTATCAGGTAATTCAGTATGTTTGCTTGAAATATTTATGAAAATTTGTTTAGAAGATTTCAAGAATCTTGAAAATTGGGATATTTTGAAACAAATTCTCGATCACAAACGTTACATTTTATCTTGATATAGTAGTAGCCGAGAATACACGCATGTTTAATATGCGAAACATAATAAACGAACAAACACGAATCGGTAGGCAAAGAGACCAAAGACCTCATCAACAAAGTAATCGCAATCTTCACATTCGCCGGCGTCAATTTCAATTTAGAAATGTATACAATAGTCGCCGCGGCTTAACTTCCACGAACAATAATTCAAATACTGTTATAGACCAACCTTCCACAAACAATACCAACGCCGACGAGAGCGCGCCATCATCGCTTCAGTACAATCTATTCAACGCCTTAATTGATGTGTCTGCAAACAACTTGACAACAAATTTGTACAGCAATGAAGTTCCGGAACACAGTGCTCAATATAACAACAACGCCTACTACTCCACGTTTGAATATGACAGTCTCAACATTCGTTTTTTTCATAATGAACAATTAAACTTAGAAAACATAAATGACGCAATTGACAACGTTATTGACAATATAAACAATCGTGAGATTCAAAATATTCTGAATGATTTTCAAAACAACGACATGTCTGACACCACCAACTTTATAAATAACACGTTACATGATGACAGCGCAATAGTGAATTCCGAAGAAATCATACAAAAAATAAACAAAAACATCACTCACGGTAAATATGTTGATTATGGTTCCGTTTTGAAAAATCATTCTTGTCCAATTTTATTGAGCGATTTTGAAAACAAAGACACTGTTTCAATATTCAACTTGTGTAATCATGCAATTCACGAATCCTCTTATGAACAATTCGCAAAGACATTCACTAAATGTCCGCTGTGCAATAATAAATTATTTAAATTATAAAATGTGAAACATATATAATTAAAGTCTGCGAACGATAATGAAATCTCGTCAAAACTGCAATTGCTTCAGTAATTCGTTCTCATCCAACTTGTTACTTTTCATAATATTGTTGACAATATCAACATTCTTATTACATACATATTGTAATTTGTTACCAAAAGAGGGAATGCAAAATTATGAATCTATGAAACCCAATATCAATATTTTGTACAAAGATCGCTCAGGAATTGAAATTTCAGAACTTGGTAAATACGGACGGTGCTTGATTATTGAAGATGAAATACAGCTTTGTGAAAAAGAAGAGCATATTTATCATGAAATGATCGTACACTTACCAGTGATGTATTTAAATAAACCAATCAAAAATGTCGTTATTGTTGGCGGGGGCGATTTGATGACTTTACGCGAAGTTATGAAATATTACTCAATAAAAAAAGTATTTATGTTAGAATTAGATGAAACCATCGTGGATTTATGTGAAAAACATTTCAATCAATCGAAATTTGAAGACGACTCCCGCGTTGAAATCATCTACGGCGACGCGGATGACACCATAAATACTATTTTTGATAAATATAAGGGGAAGATAGATCTTGTAATTGTAGACACAACCGAAGACAATACGAATAATACGTCGGTCGACAGTCCGCGGTTTTTCATGAAATGTTTTGACTTGCTCAACTATGCCGGATTGCTCGTCAAAAACGGAACATTTTTCAAAAATATGTTTGAAGATTTTGACGACAAGTACACAATTTCTTACAATGTTACTATTCCATATTTTCAAGAAAAATATTACTTTACGATTGCGTCCAATCAAGACAACAATATCCGTAAAGTAAACTTACAAACGGACAGATGGAACGATTACGAAATCAACGCCAAATTTTATAAACCAAAAAAGCATAATAGATACATTATTTATGACGAATACAACAATAGTGATGTAGAAGTGTAATTACAAAACTGTTCGTTTAATGAACTGACAATCATATTTTATAGTTTTTGACCTTTGAAAAATGCGCTCCATATATTTTTCATTTTGTCTTTCATCTAAATCTTTACACGAGAAAAAATCTATTTGAATGCTATTTGCCTCCGGATAAGTGTGAATGGAAATATGCGACTCTTTCAATAATCCGATACTTGTATATCCGTTATATCCTCCCTGCGGGTCTTGCGACCCCGGTTCTTCCTGTTGATGAAGGGACCGATGGTCGCTTTCAGAACCGTCCGCGCAAGCACCACCATAATCACAATGATAAGGCGATAATGAAGATTGGAAAAATCCTTCTATCATTTTTTCTTTATTTTTGTCATTATATGTAGGAAAAACGTGCGATATAGGCGGCATCACTAAGGTATGATTATTATATTCACACCAATTTTTTATGATAGCCTCTCCGCGGTTCCTGTCGTATAAAACGGATTCGGTGTTGTTGTATTTAATATCTAATAATATATGTGTCATTATTAGATATTAACGATATATTTAAATTTCATCGATATCAATTTCATCTTCAAAATTGTCAGATTGTTTCATTTCATCATTCCCGTCTCCGCCCCCTTGTTGAGAAGTTTTCACTCCACCATCATCGCCCTCCTCCGTTACACCCCCTTCCGAAAACGTCACATATTCATTACTCTGTTCTTCTTGCTCGTCAATATTCAATAAAAGATTTTCTTGTTGAGAAAGAAAAGTTAAATTCACTTTGCATTCATCAAGCAATCTATGTTTTTCGTTATTCGTGTACACTTCAAGCATGTCACATTTCTCTTTCTTATTGGGTTTTGTCGTCTCCCAACTCCGCAAGCCTAAAATAACCCAACTGCCAATGCCAATCATGTTGCTCTGTTTATTTCGCCCGGTGAACTTATTTCGTAAAATACACAGCCGTTCCACTTGATCATTACATATAATCAAAAACTGACCGTTACCAAGGCATTTAGTCACAAGTCCGTAAAGTTCTTGGTCCCCATTTGCAAATCTAATCTTTTTGTTGTAAATTCCCTCACTATTTGAATGTGCGTTTTTCCGCGCAATTTTTTTCCCGTGCTTTCCTCCAAAATTTTTCACCATATTTACTTGTTTATAAACTATATAATCTTACAAAGAAATGTTTAAATTTATAATTATATTAAAGACAAAGAAGAAATCTTTTTCAATAGTTTTTCAGACGATATCCGAAGAGTAAAATTATAATGTAGACATTTCTGTAAGATCTGTCTGAATTCTTCAAGTCGGAAATTGGTCTTACTAATATCATATTTGAAATGCTCAATCACATTCAAACAAGACAAAGCCACACGGTACATGTCCCACGAATACGACGATTTCGTAATAATGTATACAATATGCTTTTCTATGCTATCATGATTCACAAATAGCTCGTGATAATGATCATATACATTTGTTTTATACGAATCATAATCATCAATGTCCAAAACCCATTTTTTTTTTTCAAATAACTCATAATAGTTATTCACAATGTACATCAACTCTCGGCTGCTCAACGAGCGCCGTTTAAAAATAAAATGATTCAGAATGTGATGCTCTATTGATGAAGCGATCCACTTTACCTCGTGATTCACGAGCGAACCCATCAAATGATGGTAGTTCAATGTCTTTTTCTCATCAATATCTGAGTACATTTTATCTATGTCCAAAGACAACCCAAAGTCGACAAGATGAAACTGTCCATGCTTATCGTAAATCACATTGTTCAAATGCATATCATTATGAACAACATTAAAATTTTTCAATATATTTGATACGTACACGCAAAAATAAAAATACTTCAAAATTTTGTGGACTGAAAACTGTCCACTATCATAAATATACTGCTTTGCTGTGATAGATTCATAATATTTTGAGAAAAATAATACATACTTATACTTTTTGTGTTTTTTGCGACTAAGGACTTTTTGACATTTTTTGTAACCGCGTAATATTTTATTGATACCTTCGGGTCTTATTTCACATTTGCGTTCTACAACTACAACCGGATTATTTTTCAGCATACTAGTTGCCTTCAGTTTTTTGCCCACCAAATATTCATTTTTAGACTTGGAATCATATAGCACTAATTTACTAAGTAAACCATCTTTCCTTTTTCCTGGTCGAATTGACTTTTGAGTCCCATCGCACTTGATTCTCGGATAATGCACACAGCCATATGCGCCACTAGAAAAAAAATAGTCTTTAGTTTTTTCAACACCGACTTCTTTTTTTTTATCTTCCATCGGTTAATTATATTATAAGTCCATAATAATAAATGATTTTTCAACAAATCAAAACGTCAAACCATAAATCGGGAACTCATCTGCTTTTTTGAAACATCATATAATATTGGTTTTTCATCATTTTTTTGAGTTTTGATTCAAACAAAGACGAATGTTCGTCGGTGCATCCAAGGCGCTCCTTCTCTTTCTTTATGATATCTTCATTTGAGTCAACAAAGTTTGCATAATATTGCGATGGTTTTAAGTTTTGACTTTCATTCAAACCCGTCTTAACACTTTCCAACAATTCTTTTGAAAATGTCATTTCTTTTTTTCGTTTTTGTTTATGAGCATCCCGCGTAGTCTCAACCGGAACAGTCGTTATTTTTTTGATATGATAATATTTGATGCTTTTGAATATTTTTTGGGACACATTAGTTTTTTCTAGATTATAGTTATTCATTTTTAACATTTCTTCTTCGCCGCGCATCATACAAGATATTTTTGGTTCTTCAATCCATTTTTCGTAAGACTCTTTCAAATCATCCTTGTTCAAAAACCTATTCTTATCAGCAAACAGCACCATCTCATCATAAAGTTCAGAATTTAAAATTTTAAAGCGGTATGTTTTAACACTCGTTTCATGCTTCTCGTTCATTGTTGTAAATCAATCAACAGAGTTTAGAATTACCTGTCGCAAAGCTTTCCAAATTTATTTCAATTTTATTTTAAATTATTGTAAATATGCAATAAATAAAATACAAAAAAATTAAAAGTAAATATTTTTGTATTTTATTAGATAAATATTAAATGTCCAAGTCTGCAATATTCAAAAATAAAATAGATATTTCGGGAAATCTTGATATTTCAGGAGACTTAACTCTTTCAGATAAAGTAGAACTTAGTGATTCATCAACTCTAAAATTACACGGATTCGATATTCCATCTCTCCCGACGGATTTATGCGGACAAGTGCTCGCTGTAAATAGCAGCGGTACAGTATTAGAATGGACCAAAAGTGATGCTGTAGGTGGAAGTACCGGCAATACAGGTCTTTCATCAGATTTTTACACAACTGCAACAATAGATACATCATCTGATCCGGATAATAGCGTAAGTGGATTTTACAAATCGTTGTTAACAACCTTAGACGTGCCCATCAACACATCATAACCTTATTACATTTATAATGAAAATAAATAATATATTTATTCTTTAATTATGAGTAAAGCCGCACAATTTTCAAATAATGTTGAAATTTCCGGAAATTTAGATATCAGCGGCGACATAAATCTTGACGGAACCCTCACTGTCGATGGCTCGTTCAGTTTATATGGATACCATATACCGAACCCAAGTGGCGAAGTCAACAAAGTTCTTACAATTTCTGGCGATGGATACAGTTGGGAAACCGTTCAGAGTGGAAGTACTGGCGACGAAGTCATTAATTTGGCAGGACAAACATTTTATCAGATTATCACTGAGCAGCCTAGAACATTTACTGCCGAAACAATGACTAGCGGTGCATTATTTGACAATACAATTAATACGATTGATATATGTTGGAATTTTGATAATTTGATACCAATTGATGCCAGTAATCAACTTTTGAACATTACAGAAGATCTAAACCAAAGAGTTCTTCCGTGCATTACAGAAATATATTTTGAAATATCAAGCAATGAAACTGGATACGGAAATACTAATATTGCAACAAAATATATAAGCGTTACAAATTCACACAATTACAACACTAGTTCTAACAGTACAACCCTAAATTTTACCAAAAATTCTACGACTATGGATTACACTCTAACATACAAAAGTCTTAATTTGTCTATCACGGGACAAGATACAAATACTTATACTGTAAGTGTTTATGGAAAAAATAATAGCAATGGGACTGATGTAAACAAACTGACATACACAGGTCTTATATTTAAAGCAACCGGAATCCCAGAAATTCCTACTATTACTAGTATAGACGACTCAATTAATAGCAACAATATTATTTCATTTACAATTAATGCCACCACGACAGATATGGACAAGGATACGGACCCTACAGTATTATCAAGCGCGCTTTATATTTCACAATTAGATTTATCACACACGCTCATTGATTCTGTAAGATCCGTAACTTATGGATTGCCGACTCATACCGCGAGTGATGTTGCATCGAGTATAACGTACGCCAACAATAGTGCTGGAAGTATTGATAGCGCCAACAATGAATCGATTAGCATTTCACCAACATATAGTAGTTCAAATGGAAATTTTTACCTTGGGTCCAAATACACAATGCAAGCAAGAATATATAACTTGTTGAATTCTAATCCGACTGATTATAGCGCTAGCGTTGATACAGGTTATAGTGATATTCCGGCCTCAGATGATGAACATACTAATAATCCTTTTAATAATAATCCAATTGTTAATCAGGAATATAATAATAACACTATGAGTATAAAGACTAGTAGTGATGGTACTGATACTATAAGTATATATCTTTTAGATGATTTAGATGGTTCTGCAAGAATAACTCCACGTAGAACAAATGATTCTGTAGTTGAAATATCAAACCCAAATTCTAATATTGGCGACGTAAGTGGTTATGGTAAATATATAGACAATTCTGAAAACATAATTTCTATTAATTGTCTTTTATACTTTAACGGTGCTGTAGATATATCATTGCAGCAAGTTAATTATCATGGGTGGAACATTTCTCCAACTAATTTCTTATACGATAATGATATAACCCCATTTGGTAGTAGTTATACGGATACTCAAGATCAAGAATCAGATTCACGTAAACAGGGATTCCGCCTACAAGCCGTATATAGAACAGAACAAAATAGTCTCAAAATAACAAATTTAAATAGTAATAATATTATTGTACCATTTGATCCAAATAGTTGTAGCGAAGGATATAAAATACAATATAATCTTGTAAGAAGCGATGGTTATAGTACGACTAATCCAACAAGAACAAGTGGTGATTTTTATGTGGATAGTTTTTCAGGGTATGCATCTCCGTCTTATGATAATACAGACTCTACTATTGTAATTACAGCCATTAGTTGGGTGATGGGAATTCCTCAAGTATATACAGTAGATATTTCGTTTACGCGTGATCATATAAATATTAATTCGCAACACAAATACTTTCAGAGTGATGGCCTTGTTGCGAAGATCATTGATATTAAAGCAAATGACTCAGTAGATGTTTATTCAAGCGGTACTTTAAGCTATCTTTCTTTGGATTACGCCGATTTAAATACAGACGGAAGCTATAACGGCTCTTTTGACGGAAGTCTGGATTATAGTAAAATTACTTCTAGTCAAAGTTCGAATACAGTGATCTCACTAGTTGTCAATACAGAGGTTTATAATCTATATACCACGGATAAGGATTATGATGAAACATTCAGTGTAGCACACTATCGTGATGTAACCAGTATCAGTAATTACAGTTCGGTTTTTACATCTAGTAGTACAAATCGCATATACGAATTAAGTTATAATACGATTACGGATTTAGGTTCAAACTTTTATAATGTTCACACTAGTTTAGATGTTTACGACAACAGCAACCACGAAAAAGAAATTCAATCACATACAATTCCGTTTATAAGCGGAAGTTTTACAGTAGACGATAGTTCTTATCCAGATATTTGTGGTTCATTTGAATGGGATGGAACATTACCTACAACATTTACAAATGCTGTGTATGATAGTAGTTCTAGTGGAATAGATTTAAGCGGAAATAGCGGGGATTACAAATGGATTGTTTATAAGATAGACGAATCCGATAGTGCTGAATATTCAACGGCTTCTCCTTCAGGTGTAAATTTATCCTATATATTAGTAAAATTATTTGGCACTACTGTAGAAAATAATTTTTATGCTAGTCTTTACACTGCCGGCTACACTGGTGACCAGTCGGAACTTTTAGTAAATATCGTTGGGCAAAATAAGTCTAGTGGAGATTGGTTTTTTGGAAGAATCAATCATGAATCTCCAGGATTCAACTCCGGTAGTAAATGGTATACAGCAAATAAGATAACCACCAGCAAAAGTTTGACAACTTTAAGAGATGCTACAAATTATACGTACACCGGTGCACTTCCGGGTTCTACTCTCCAAGGTGACATTCGTACCGCAGCTGGTTGGGCTGCTACTGCTGATGAAGTTAACGGACATTCGCCAATTGTTATACTTACTTTTAGCAATGATCTTGATAATCATTATTTATATTTTGGATTACGCGACTAATTATATTTTAAATAATAGATATAAAATATAATACAAATGTCAAGTAATACTACATTTGATGATGATGAAATTCTTCAAATTTTGTTAAAAAAATCTTTTCAAGTTCCTTCTACATATGAAGATACTGCTTGGTATGATGAATCTACCGGTAAATCATTAACAATTTTAGAATCTACCGATATTAATGTAAACGAAGTACCAACTTCACCAATTTGGAATACCACTTCTCTTACTAGTAGCGAGTTAAGTTCATATGGCATAGAGTTAGGAAGCGTTTCATACAATTTTGCTTCAACACCAACAAGTATAGAAGCATATGATGGAACAACTTATTCCACATCTGTTTCGTTTAATCCAGGTGCGTACATAGATAATACTGGAACAGTTATGTTGTTTGTTCGTTTAAAGCTTGATAAAATGGATCTCACGTCCGACGGAATCGCATATGTTAAGTATCCTACCGATACATCTGACAATTCAATATTAGATAATGCGTTTCAGTTTAATTTCAATTTGCAATCAAATGTAACTCAAGATATTGCAGAATTCAAACCGTTTTTTTATAAATTGGAATATGGAACCAATTTTGATTATCTCACACAAGATAAAGGAAATTGGAGTTTTGATTTTAAAAGTGGTATTTTGGTATTCTCTGATGATCCTGCTACAGGAGATCCTACAATAAATTTGAATTCTGGTGATTTATATTTCACATTCGTCAAATACGTCGGACCCCGCGGTTTAGACAAATTAATCTCTGTTGACGCAAGTTTTGACTCAACAAACACAACCAACTATTACGAGAACCAAATTGTCGTCGATTCTAGTAACAACGAGATCTACTTGTTCAAAGATGGTTCATGGAATTCTATTGGCGGTGGGGGTGGGGGTGGCGGTGGCGGCGGCGCATTCACAATTGATGGAAATAATAATGCATATTATAATTCAGGTGATATAGGAATTGGAACTTCGTCTCCAGCCAGCACTTTAGATGTTAGTGGTAACGCCAATATTAGTTCGGGTTTGACGGTGGGGACGGATATTTCTGTGAACGGTGACGCCGATATTAGTGGCGATTTGACGGTGGGGGGGGTTGCTGATGTCAGTTATGCGATTATTACAAATAATTTGACGGTGGGGGATAATAGTTTCAATTATCTGGGACTAAGTACAACAACTACTGAAAGTGCATTAAAATTTGGCACAAATAAAAGAAGTCCAACATTTAACTATTATGTTAACGATACTACATATCAAAGTACTCTTATTTTAAATTCACTTAATGAAAATGCGGAGGACGGCGCCAGTACACATAATAAAACTGGTACTCCTTATTCTCGTAATCAGTTTTTCATTGGAAGGTATTGGAACAGCGCAACTAACGCTCGCGGTTGTTTATTTGATTATTATAAAGACACTAACGAAAAATTAGGGATAAATATATTAGGTGATAATGGTAATAGATCGACCGAGGGCCAAAATGATTTATTTACATTTGGTAGTTATGGTACATTTGGAAGACTCGGTATTAATAATACTGACCCAACTCACGCATTAGATGTAACTGGAGGCGCCAATATTACAGAAGATTTGATGGTGGGTGGTGAAGCAGAAACGACCGGCAATTTGAAGGTGGGTGGTGAACTAGAAGTGGTTAATGCGACTTTTATTTTAAATACTCTATATCTTGGAGCAAGTGATGGAAGCTTACCTGGAAAAATACATTTGGGTGGTGCTTCTGGTGACACAGGATACACTCTTTCTACAATAGAAACTAGATTATACAATGGTAACGATAGAAGTGAAATGTTGCTGTTCCAAGGAAATGATTTGGGAAACTCATCCGGTCCGGATCGAATCCGATTATACACAGGCGAAATATGGTTCGATGTACCTAATACGCTATCCGCCACCACCGCCTCCTCTTCAACGGCCAGCCAAAGTGTTGGTACAAGTACAACTGCAATGATGATTAGTAACGATGCTAAAGTTGGTATTGGTACAACAACTCCATCTTATGTATTAGATGTAAGTGGTACCGCCAATATTAGTTTGGATTTGACGGTGGGGGAGACTTCTGATGTTAGTTCTGTGACTATTACAAATGATTTGTCGGTGGGGGGGAGTGCTAATATTACGAGCAATTTGTCGGTGGGGGGGACTTTGTCTGCGGGCGCTACAACTGTTAGTTCTTTGAGTGCCAGTGGCAATTTG
>MDTB01231990.1_pt1 | contig 18916 bp, 15 predicted proteins | sample 811161 | NCBI WGS metagenome assembly MDTB01 (sample SAMN05326650, study PRJNA326480) | marine metagenome | isolation source: seawater | place: Mediterranean Sea | collected 2009
ATAACCCTGCTCCATTCCCATCCAAACAGTCGGCATTCCATCTGGCACGGTTAAAAACGATCGGTTATGAATTTTACAGATATCTTCATCTCGTTGTGATTCTATTACACCATGCACCCCAGTCACACATACATATCCGGACTCCCCGGAGCAGCGGGCATCCAGCAGCAGAGAAATCACCGTTTCCATATCCAGAGCCGAAACACCCACTCCAAGAACATTTGTACGTTTAATTTGATCAAACCCCATGTTCACAAACCGTTTTATATATTTTCTCAAGCCTTTGTGCATTCACATCCGGTGCAAACTCGCGATCAAATTTAAGACGACTCGCACGCCGGAGTTGATTGTACTCACTCTCAGGTAGCGTCATCACGCTTCTAACACGATTTACCAACTCATCAACATTACCAGAAAGAACTTGGTAACCACTAATCTCGTGTTCTACCAGCTCGGTATTACCCCCAATACTGGAAGCTATGACAGGAGTCCCTTTTGCATAGGATTCAGCTATGGTACGACTACAAGGTTCATGCCTGACTGATGGTAGAATGATGGCACGCGCCTCCCCCATCTGTTTATAGGTGTCGGAAAGGGAAAGACGCCCCGTTAATTTTATACAGGACTCGAGCTTATTATTCTCTATTATGGATCTCAGATACTCATGTAATGGCCCGTCACCAATAATTTTTAGTACCGGCATCTCGGACGCATGAATAGTTTTCCGCAGCTCCTGCCATGCTTGTACAATAACATCCAGCCCTTTATCCTCAGACAGCCGCCCAGCAGTAACAAAAAAATTTCCCTCACCGGAACCGACCTCACGCTCAGGTAAAACTGAATTATGTTTCACAAAAACCGACTCTGAGGACCACCCTGCTTCAACGTACTTTCCTTTGACGAAATCTGAAACAGCGATGTAGGCATCCACTTTTTTCCACCAAGTTCTCTTTAACCTATGAAACTCTAGCATGATGGAATGAGAAAGTGACGCGGACATACTATCTCTATAACACCGATTTTTTAACCCTGGCAGGGAGGATCCTGCTTTTATGCACTTCTCGCACAAGTTTCCATTCAGAAGTAATCCTGCTTCCATGCAAAATAGCCGATAATTCCTTAACGCTTGTATCACAGGAACACCGCATTCTCCGGCCGCATCGTAAACAGACGGAGAAAGTAACGGGAAAAAATTCTGAACATGCATAAGGTCATAGCTATTTTTCTGAAGTTTAGCCTTAACTTTCTTGAAACTGCTCTTCGACCAGACCGCATTTACTGCTATGCCGACTTTACCCAACTTAGGCAGATCAACCGCATTATCCAGAGTGAAGGTATCAACCTGATGACCGCGTTGTCGAAGCGCCTCTGCCTCCACAGCAAAAGAGACCCCTTCCCCGCCGCGCTGCTGATAAAAATTATGCAGCATCAGAATTTTCATCGTGCCGTTGAACTCCCAAGAAAGCGCCGGTATCTCTTCTGAACCGGCAGCATCCACAAATATCTAAACCACAATTGCACGCACCTCACTGCACTGTAAAAATTAATACCTGATTTAACAGAAAGGACCGCAAGCCGGTCGGACAACGCACCCGTTAGAATATTCGCATCAATCTCGCGGTACCACGCCACCGCACCGGCTAGATTACGGCCAGACAAAAAACCCTTCAACAGGTTTCTTTGCGATTCATTCTTATAGATCGTCTTCAGATCAGCAGAGAGGTGTGGAAGCACAAAATCCAGCCGGTCATACAGCACGTTCACCCCGGTCTGATAATCTTCCAGATCCCGTCTGGCGAGCCCGGCGGAACTCAGCTGATAAAGAACAAGGTGTTCCGGCATTCCCATGATCGGAAAATACTGCGCCGCCACTGAATTCAGCGCTCCGTCTTCATTCGACTTCATATGTTCAGGAAATCCACCGGTTGTTTTAAAAATATCAGAATGGTAAACGCTGCTGCTCGGCCTGACCGTTGTGGAATCAATTAGATCCCCCACCTGGTATGAAACAGCATTCGTACGCCCCCTGAAGCGATGTGTCTTCTCCGAAAAAATGCAGGATCCGCACGTGATGATTCCGACCGGAAAGTTTCCGCGCGTTATGACGTCCGCCACCTTACGGATTCGCTCGGGAAGAAAAACATCATCGCCATCAAGAAATGCGATGTACGGACTCATTGCTCGGTCAATGCCGTAATTACGGGCCGAAGCGGCCCCTCCATTTTCTTTCCTGAAAAACCGGATACGCTCATCCGGAAACTGCCGGACCTCACGTTCAATATCTTCATCGGAACCGTCATCAACAATAACAACATCCAGCTCTTTATGCGTCTGCTGAAGGACGGAGAGTAGAGCCCGCCGGACATAAACAGCCTGATTATAAAAGGTAAGTACAACGGAAATTAACATAAGGTCTGCCGCATCACTTCCACATCGGATTATTTTTCAACCAGTTTAAATAGTTCATCATATGCATGCAGCAACTTGGGCATCTGATGCCGCCACTCCAGCTCATCGGCCATTCGCTTTGCTCCATACTCGCCCATTGTTTTACGGCGAGGCTCATCCGCCAGAAGTTCTTCCATTTTAGCGGCCAGATCCTCAATATTATTCGGCTCAGCATAGATCGATGCTTCCTGCGCGGAAAGCCGCCCTTCCGTCAGGTCATACTGAACAATCGGCCGCTTCAATGCCATATATTCAAGAATCTTATTCATAGTGCATTTGTCGTTGAGGGCATTAAGTGGATCACAGTCCACGCAGACATCACACGAGCTCAGCCTGGCAATCATCTCCTCATCGGAAACCCGCCCGCAGAATTCAACATGATCTGCTATACCCAGATCTGCCGCCAGTTGCTTCAGTTCTTCAAAGCATGGACCGCTTCCTACAAAGCAGAACTGGATATCTTCCCGCCCTTTAGCTTTAACCAACACCTCTGCCGCACGCACTAAATGGTCAACGCCATCGAATTCGCCCATCACCCCCATGTATCCCACGAGATATTTCCGATTATTGAAATAAGTGGGATCAGGCGGCACGGGCTTGAATTTTTCAAGATTCGGCCCGCTGCGGACAATATGCACATCCGAAGGGCTCTTTTTCCCACGTTCAATGGCCACATTTTTATAGGACTGGTTTGTTGAAATCACTTTGGAAGCCAGTTCGAATGTCATCCGCTCTGAGATTTTCATGCAGTGATAGAAAAAGCCCAGCTTGTTGAATTTAGACTCATAGAGTTCCGGCGTTAAGTCGTGATGATCAAACAGAAACTTCACACCGTGAAAAAGCTTAAACCAGAGGGCAACAATGAAAATCAGATCTGGCGGATTACAAGCATGAAATGTCTGAAAACGATGTTCCTTAAACGCTTTCCGCGCGAGACGCCATTCATTCCACAGGGCGGAAGAATATTCTCTCAGATAACCCAGCGCCGAACTGTGTTCAGGCGGAAGTTTATGACGGTAAACATGAATGCCGTCTATCACTTCATAGGTTTTTTCATACCCCTTTCCTGTCGGAGAAATGACTGAAACCGTATATCCAGCATCGCGAAGTGTTGTGGATTCCATCCAAACCCGCCGATCGAACGGAACCGGCAGGTTTTCAACCACAATAAGAATGCTTCTGTTCTTACCAGCAGAGCCCATGATAGTTCCCTCCGGTCGTTTTCTTTTTGTCGAGTCGCACGAGATCGATCAGCGGGATATCTCCCTGCTCTGAAAGCTGCTTATATTCATCACTTTTAACAGCGGCAATGATCAAATCAGTACCCTGAAGCACATCAGTCAGATTATCTGTAATGGAACCATAGATGCTGCCGGCGGAATTCCTCACTTCAAGATCATTGATCCCTTCGTTGATCGTCGCAAATACATTCCGGTCATGAACCTTAATTCCGATGCCATCTGCAACCAGCTTCTGAGCAAGTTTTAAATTCGGGCTGAAGCGGAGATCATCCGTTCCCTCTTTAAAGCTGATTCCCAGAAACGCGATCTGTTTCGGGGCAAAGGTTTGAACCATCCGGTATACGGTCTCGACCTGTTCATCATTTGATGTTGATACCGAGTCAAGCATGGCACTCTCAATACCGTTCGCCTGCCCCAATGCCACCAACCCCAGAAGATCCTTGGGCAGACATGAGCCGCCGTAAGCAAAACCTGACCGCAGATACGCTCCCGATATGTTCAATTGCTTATCTTTGCAGAAGATCTCCATGACTTTATGAGAATCCACACCCAGCGCCTTACAGATATTGCCCACTTCATTCGCAAAAACAATTTTCAGCGCATGCCAGGAATTACTCACATACTTAACCATCTCCGCTTCCTGAACATCCACCACGGCCGTTTCACAAGGCAGGCCGTCATAGAGTTCCTGAAGCACATATATAGATAAGCTTCCCTCGACAGCTCCAAGCACGGTGACCGGAGGATTGAAATAATCTTTAACGGCAGATCCTTCCCTTAGGAATTCCGGATTCGAAACGACATCAAAGTCAACACCGCGTTCTTTTCCTGAGGCCTCGGTAATAATTTCACCCACCTGCTGATTGGTTCCCGGCGACACCGTACTCCGGATAACCACGGTATGAAATTTCCCTTTGCTCTTCAGGGCCAGGCCAATGGATTTGGCACATGCAAAAATATGTTTCAGATCCAACTGACCGTCTGCCCGGTTGGGAGTGCCGACACAAACCAGAGAAACATCAGATCCATGCACTGCCTGTACCTCATCCACGGTAGCGGACAATAAACCTTGTCCCACGGCGGATTTAACCAACACATCAATCTCATCTTCTACAATCGTGGGAACGCCTGAGTTGATCAGAGCAATCTTGGATTGCTTCACATCAACGGCGATTACTTCATGACCGGATTTGCAGGCACAGGCCGCATTCACGCAACCCACATATCCCATACCGAAAACACTTATCTTCATTATTGCACCTCTATTACTGTTTCAAAATCAAGCTGTGAGCGATCTCTAACCGTAGCTCTTATGATCCGGGCATCCACCTTAGTTGAATAGATTTCAGAATACTGACCGTTTTCAACTGTCACTTTACATTGATCCGGCAGTGCCAGCCGTACCAGACAATCCTTACAGCGGATAACCGCTACCGATCCATTGCATTCCACTGAACAATTTGGATGAAGATGGAAATTCCACTCCAATGTCTCAGCACCACCACCGCTGAATAAGTCAGATATATACAACTTCCGGTTTTCCAGCTTCAACGTTCTTGAATGAACCAGCGGCGCATAACCATCATGCGCAGCCATCAGGACAGGTGTTTCTCCACCAGTCCACTGTTTCACCGTCGTAGCCGCTTTCTGGGTCCATAACATTGATCCGCCCTGAACAGACTGGTCCCGTTCATCTACCATAACCGTATTATGGGCCTGGGTACTGCGGAACCATGATCTCCAATTTGGTTTTGGATAATAGGTATAGGTTCCAGGATCAACAAAGATTGGACAACCACCTACAGACATGGTGAATGATAAAGCGTCGGCATGTCCATGAGCTGCGATTGAAAGGAAACCCAGAAGACCGGCATCAGCTAATACAAAAATTTCGTCTTTTTCACCGCGTTTATCCGACAGCACATAAACGCCGGCATCCTCAAACCCCACAGACTGCTGCGTGGACTGAATATCTGCTGCAGGAGTAACCTTAGATTCACCATCCAACAACTGCGAGTAAAGCGCCTCCGTCAGTTCCCCACCATCAACAACAGAAACCTCGGCATTCAGATATCTCCTGCCCAGGCGGAATAGCCAGGCCTCACGTGCATTACCATCAGGGTACAGCTGAAGACCCTTCCCTTCATCCGCATCACCATAACGGGGATAATGCCCGCCGGCATCGGTTACCTTCGGAATCACATCCAGCATCTTCCGGGTCACTTCCTCAAATTCACTCGAAAATGGATCATTGAAATAGCGGCCTTCCAGCAATGCCGTCATCGCAAAATCGAGCACAAAAAACTGATATCCGAAGGCCTGCTCTTTATTCAGCCCCGAATCAAACGTCTGCTTCGGCAACTCTTCTTCCAACACGCACTTAGCTAACTCCGCCCACTTACCGCAGTCCTTGTGCACCGGAAACGCTTTACAGGCCGCATAAAGACCGACCATTTCCCCAAGTAGATGGTTATTTGCTGAAGACCCTGAGCAAAAGGTTTCACGAATAAACTTCATGTGCTGATAAATGCTCAACCAAACCGGACTGTCTGAACCGAACAGTTTTGCATGTGCATCCGATCCACGCAAAAGGCGTTCGCACCAGACCCAGGAAAGAAGACGAATCCCCTGCTCCAGCGGGTGCGTCCAGTTGACCCCTATGAATACCGGATTCTGCTCAATCCAGGACAGGATCTGCACTCGAACAGCCTCTGCATATTGCTCATCTTCAGTTGATGCATAGGCTGCCGCCAGCACCGTTAAATGATGATGCCGGTTTTTCTCCCACGTAAACTTAATATCGCCGCAGACTGCTTCATCCCTATGGTTAATATCATAACCGAAATTGAGCGGTGCTGTTTGCTGCAAATACGGATCAAAGTGCCAATTAATCTCAGGCTCACAAATTGTACGTCCAAACAGGTGCCACTTATTCTGAAGATAAGCATCAGCAGACTGAATCAGATCGTCAGCGTGCTGGACTTCCAAAAACAGTGGTCCTTGTGGTTCCGGGATATCGAGTCGAACATTCGACAGCCAGAGTCCTGCCTGTTTTCGCCAGCTTCTCTTCCGAAATGCCAGCACAACCCGCGTCAGAATCTCCTTCGGCCCCATAGCCGAAAGTCGATTAACAAACCAGATCAGCTTCAAAGGATTTCTTCCAATAGAGATTTCAACTGCTGCTCCATCGCTTTCCGAGAAAAGCGCTCATCGAACAATCGACTAGAATGCTCTCCATATTGTTTGATTAGGGCAGGTTCTTTCTCCAACCTTTCAACAACAGGCATAAGCTCATCATTCAAAGAAAAACAAATCACCCCATTATACTCATCGATTAAATACTCGGAAATCGTACTATTGGCATTTGCGATAACAGCCTTCCCATTGCGCAGACAGCGCAACATGACACTCTGTCCAGATGCTCCGGTTTCAGACTTGAAGGGTAGAATAACTGCTTTGGATTTTAGCAGCAGGGTTTCAAAACGTTCAGACGGAACGTCAAGCTCCACCGTAATATGTTCAGGAATATTCTGTTTAGACGGAAGCTCTTTATTCTTTGCCGAAGCAGCTATTACCAACTGATATTGGGACTCCTTGAATACGTCGATTAAAGTGCGGTAATCCCGATTAGAATACCCTCCTGAAAAATAATAACTTCCATCGCTTGATGAAGTTTCCGTTTTTGACTGCCGACTCCAGTCCCCGTACAGAAAATAGTGAAATTTATCATATCCGAGTCCAAGTAATTCAGCGTACTGGTTACATTCAGTTTCAGAAAAAACAACAATTTCAAGGTCAGCACACCTGAATAGACTTCTCATTCTATACATCAGCCTCCGCGCTCTACGGCTGTGTACAAAAAAAGCCCACCAAATCACTTTTCTCGGTCGCAATAGTTTTATTGATGTAAGCAAGAGAAGAACTGCTGTGGTCCATCCGATACACAGAACGGAAGTATTCTCTATTCTTCTTCGATTCCGGAACAACCAAACAGCATCCCATATAAGAGATCGCAAATAGGAGGCTTTCGATCTAATCGCATTAGACTGCTTAACTCTATGCAGATCACTGAATCCGCATTCTGATACCAGAAAATCAACAATTTCCGAGTAAGCACTTGCTGAATGCCTTACTATCAGGTTCATACCCCTCCCTTTAACCTTTTAAAAATCACAGCGCAGCGTCCTATAAAAAACGGTAGAATTTTATATGGGTGGCACACCGCTTGTTTCAGCATGTGCTTCCTCTTAACCTTTTTAATAGTTTTTCTGGAGACCACGAGCCTGGACGCACGTTGAACTGCACTGCCATCGTCCGGCAATTTAAGGAATGCTTGAATCTGGCTGAGAATATCGACTGGAGATTTCAATAACTCTGTATATTCAAGCTCAAAACAGGGTATCGTTGGATACTGTTCCTTTATGTCCTTTATGCGGGACTCATACTGATCACAAAGCATCAAACCCCGCTCAAGCGACCATCCGTTTCTTTCCTTCAGAGATCGTGCCACTGAATCCTTACTACGATTACAAATGATAAAATATGGGGTCTTGAGATAAGTAAACCATGCCTGCAACGTTAAACAGGTTCGCGGATCTTTAAATCCGAATAAGTCCGGACGGTTTTCCAAAGAAGACTGTATTTCAACCGTTAGCTTCTGAGAAGCTTCCAGAATCGAGCCGACAGCAGGAGGCAATGCCCACGAGCCACCGGCTGTCTTCAGCAACTTGTTATTAATATGAACAAACTGTTCATCCTCAAAATGACCTGTGGGATTAAATGCAGTAGCACCAAAAGCATCTTCTCCCATATCCACCCCTAATTCAGCCAGCATAGCGGCAAGAAGCGATGTACCGCTCCTATGCATACCAAGTACAACCACTGTTTTCAAAATCTACTCCTGAGGCGCCGTTCATATAACCGATCTAAATTAACCGGGCTCGCTATCCTGCTATGAAACTTCATGCACATTCTAACACAGTCTCAATTCCCTGAATAAATGTATCCGCCATATTGCAGATAGAAAGGTGCTGAACACTATCCCAAACCTGTTCCCGCATATTCGCCAGAATATCCGGAGAGCCTAAAAGTCCCTCCAATGCGGTTTCCATGTCCATGGCTCCCGATTCAACAGGAAGAACAACGGCATTACGTTCACATAAATACTCCGCCTCCGGACCATCCAGAACAGTCTCAATTGTAAGTGTCGGCAAATCATAACAGGCGGCCTGAAGAGGGCCCAAGCCGACTGCTCCAGGCAAAACGTACAAATCACTTGCAACATAATAATCCGCCAGAATATCCCGATCTATAATTGCTCCCAAAAACTCTACCTTGCGACCGGAGAACTGACTGCTCCACGCTTCCTTCATCGGGCCATCACCTATAACAAATATATGCAGATCATCACGGTTCATCGAGGCAATTGCTTCCATTAAAACCTCAAGCTTTTTATCGCCTCCCAAACGCCCCACAAACAATATAACCTGCCGACCTTCCACATTAAGTTTTTTTCGAATACCTTCTCTCGCCGGGCTTTTTTCCAAATAGGTTTTCCGCTCCCTCACTATGTCGATAGTGTTATTAACAACAAACATTTTATCAGACGTTATACCGCGAAAGCATAAATCGTGCTTAATTCCATCAGTATATGCAAAAAAAAGATCTGCTGAACGTGAGAGGTATAACTTCAGACTTTCTTTAGCACGATTGGCCAGCGATCGGTTTGCCAGAGAAGTTCGATGATATCCATGCCCCCAAAGCGCAACCTTAACTCCCCGCAGCTTATGAAGAAATGAAAGCGGATAGGTCAGATTATTAAGTGCATTTTCAACAATGATCAGATCATATTCCCCCGCTTCTTTCCAAAAATGCTGGTAACAGTATTTGCTGCCCAGCTGAGTTGTTTTTACAGGAAGCACCGGAAACGAAAAGTCCGGAAGTTTTTCATCCGCATTGTATATACGCGATGTTGAATCATATGCATAAACAACATCAAAACTCCATCCCTCCGGCTTCCGGCGCTGAAATGCTTCATAAAACGGAATTCGGTAGTGCGGGATAGTTGACTGATGGGCGAAAAGGATTCGTTTCACGGATACCTCCGTAATATGTAACCCCATATACAGCTTATTTCCGCAGTATTCTTTCGTAGCGTCGCTATAATATTCTTAATCAAAAAAGAGATAAACAACCCTGTCGCCATGATTGCTGCCTGAAACGGCATACGATTCTTCCAGCAGAAAAGCACACGGTTCCGGCGAGAATAATAATATTTTCTCGCACGTCGTTCCGGTGTCGGATCACTCTCCATATGATAATGGATGATGCTGTCCAAGGGTTCGTAGCGAATATCCCAACCGGCCCGTCTCACACGAAAACAGAAGTCCTGTTCTTCTGCATACATAAAGTATGATTCATCCATCAGGCCGACCTCTTTCAGCATAGACGCTCGTGCAAGAAAGCAAACGCCAGACACCGCCTTCACAGTACCGGCTTTATCATAATTTCCAGACCTTCGTCTCCGCCATCGGTTTACTGTATTCAGAAGAGTCTGCCCTAAAGAGGGATAAGATAGAATTGTTCTCTGAATCTCACCGCTAGGCCAGACCACCTTAGGTCCAAGCAATCCAATCTTTGGATATTCACGCATCAACTGCTCCGCGCTTTTCAGGAAATCCGGATTGACCAGCACAGTATCATTATTAGCAATCAGGATAAATTCTGCGCCACACTTCATCGCATATCGAATCCCTAAATTATTGCCCCCGGCATATCCAAGATTCTTTTCAGAAACCAACACCTTAATATCCGGAAGCGTCCGTCCAAATTGTTCCACAGAATCGTCAGCAGAAGCATTATCCACCAAAATTATTTGGCCCGGTTCAATCCCGCACGACAGGAAAGAACGCACGCTTCGGATACTGTCTGTCGGAGATTGCCAATTAAGAATGATAATAAAAATCATAACACTTAATTATCATTATTTGACTGTAGATTCTCGATTATCTGCAGAAACTCCTGACCGGTTTTTTCCCATGTACATCCCCGCATAGATTCGTATGCCCGATTCACCATTTGCTCCGTCCGGCGCGACGATGACAACACCGTTTTAATTTCCTTAAATAATTCATCTACATCAAAACCCGATAGTATGGCACTCCCTTCAGGAAAAAAGGAATCAAATGAACCGAACCCCAGCTCAACAACGGGCAAGCCGGAAGCGGTCATCTCATATGGAATCAACGATATGTTCGTTAACGAAAATACAAAACCCAAATCCGATTTATTATATAGCTCTCGTAACTGTACCGAAGAAAGTTGGCCGATATTCTTTCCTTCTGAGAAACGGTATTCTTTGGCCGCTCCGTAATAGGATATATTGAAATTAACCCCTTCGTTCTTAAACCTCGTTTTCAGCTCCGAAAGGAGCATCTGTAGCATATCAGGACATCGCTTCTTGATTACTTTAATATATACGCAAACATTAATTTCCTTCGAATCAAGATACGATTGATAAGAACGTGCTTTAGTACCGACATATTCCTTCGGCTCATACGGAAAAGAAACGGCATCTATTTTGTCTACCTGATTATATGCTTTGATTCTCGATGCGTTCCATGCCCCCAGACTGACAATATGAAATCCGAAACGGTAAGCTTCTGAAGCTAAATGATATATTTCACTATACTGATAAAAAAAGGGCTCATAATCCTGAACAAAATGCATTTTATACGGGCTGAAGTTCTTAATCTGGTATGCCGTAATCCAATGGGTTGCTATTAGACAATCATACGAATTCAGATCCTCGTTCTCCAGAGCTAAAACGCTCCCTTTGAAACCCGGAAGATTGCCCTGAGCATTTTCTCTAAGCTTATCCAATGAACCTTTATTACAAACCACATAACTCACCTCATAACCGTGTTCAGATAAATAGGTTCCTAGTCGTAAAACCGAGGTTATTCCTCCCGCAAACCGATTAATTGTCCGCACAACAAACGCAACAGATTTGCCACTAATCCGGTTCGGTTGGACAGCTATACCGCTACCGGCATTTTTAAAAACCGTCCTGTATTTTTCATCAAAGCTTTTCTTTTCTCTTTGATATAACCACCCGCGTATCAGCGCCTGTACTTTTTTTATCATAATGGGGGCTCGCAATCGTAACCAGCATACAACATTTCTTCCCGACATATTGTGGAGAATGATTTTTTCATCACTTCAGTCCAATCATCATAAGCGACATATTCGGCCACATTTTTAGTTGTGTTCCTAGGTCTATCCACGTACTTCCCCCAACGTATTTCACCTACATCAATCTGCAATGCACTCTCCACATGTTCTTTAAAATAGGGATAAGAAGACACTAGTTGTTCTAGCTGAACAGCAGTCCCCAGCTGTTTACGCAGGCGCTGATTTGAATCAGCCCACAACCAGCAGACCTTCTCAAAACGGTTCATATCTTTCCACTTCTCATAATAAGCACTGCCATATAAAGGCGAAACAGCATGGTGTCCGCGCGCATTATCCCGATAGTGATTTCTTGCCATGATTGAAGAAACAACATTGCGACCGTCGCGCACAATATATAGTAACCTCGATGAGGGAAAACACTGCTTTAACTCTCTTACATGATATCTCAACAGAGAATTCACCTCTCCATAACACTTGGGATTTGATGAGCGGATTAGATTCCACATACACCATAACCGGTATTTTTTTATATACTCTCGCTTAGCACTGCTTTCCTGACTTGCAAATACTTCCTCATGATAGTCCCGGAAGACAGGTTCATGATAAACTGACACCCCATCGCAACCATTTAATAGTTCTGCCAGAAAACTGGTTCCTGATCGGCCCAGGCCCAAAATAAAAAAGACCTCAGCCCGATCAACCCTGCGCTCTACATCGCAAACGAACCGGTTAAATGTCGTTAAATTACATAAACGACAGGCTTGAACAAAAAGATCCTGCCGAATTCTCTTAAGCTTATTTTTATATCCCATTGATCAGGGCCTCTTAATCTCCGAATAAAGTAAAATATGCTTATGAACGATATCTTCATCAATATGCGCAATATCAGCAGGAGGTTCCGAAAAAATTTCTTTTTTAACCAAACCGGACAACATATTGCTTAGAAGTTGAGGATCAAATTCCGGAAGAATCAAACCTCCGGCATTTACCATCTCCCTGTTTCCACCAACATCACTTGCAATTACAGAAAGGCCTAAAGCCTGAGCCTCGGATATAACATTGGGAGAGGTTTCCATAAATGAACAGCTGACCAGCACTCTGGCTTTCAGCATTTCTTCAAGAACACCCTGTCGGGACATTCGCCCTTTAAATTCGACCAGATGATGAATGCCAAGCTTATCAGCAAGCTCTTTCAATTGCCCCATCCATGAGCCGTTCCCTGCAAAAACCAAACGATAATTCTCCCGGTCCGGCATCAGTGCAAATGCATGCAGTAGCAATGACTGGTTTTTATTCTTATTCAGCGTACCGACACAGAGAATCCGATTTGAATCCAGAGTAGCTTTCTTTCCCAGAAACCGAGGATCCACAAGGTTCGGAATCTGTTCAACAACACCTTGAAAACCAATACTCCGGGACCATTCTTCTACAAAACCGGTTTTAGCAATTATGGCATCAGCCGAAAGAACCGCCTTTTTTTCAAAATGACAGATTAGAGCCATCTTGAGTCGGCTTCGCTCATCATAGGGGCCTAGTTTATCCATGATACCCTGTACGGAAAGAACGAGCGGATACTGCAACCTAGAGCCCACCGTTCCGTAGCAATATTCTGTACCGTGCGCATGTACCACATCCGGATTTATCTGATCCACTAGAGGTTTGATCCGTTGAAACGCAGGCCAATATCCGTGGAACGGATCAAGATACCCAGATTCACGTTTAGGAACAAAGATATACTCGACCCGATTACGCGTAATGCGTTCGACCTTTCGAACGGCACGCGAATATGTAATACATGATACTGCCAGCTCCCGAACTTCACCTAGTGCTTGACATAGTAGCTGGACCCAGGGAACGGGATGCTCTTTCCCTAAATATCTGGACTTTATCAAGTGGTTCGACAGAAACTCCGTCGCAGGCACGTTCGCCAGCATTGCTATTTTCATCACTTATCGGTTCCCATATAATTGCTGCCCATAACCATAACGGAAAAACAAAGAATAACCTGAACCAACCGTCAACCAGCATATTAACCATTAAAAACACAGCAATAGATGGTATATATGCTTGTGCCAATACTCTTTGGTAGGTATCTGAATACCGTTTTCCATTTAGATTTCTGATAACTTGTAAAATAGGCATCATGTACAGGCCCACATAAAGCCCAAAACCCAGAATGCCCAACTCACCGAATAGGGCACACACTCCGATCAGAGGCGTCTGAGTAATACTCCCCCCTGACATAGCCTGAGCCCCCGTATGAGTAAGATAGAAATCACCCAAGTACCTGAAGGTGAGTCCTCCCGGCCTTGTCAGAGCCGGTGTAGACATATAGCGACCGGGACCCGCCCCTATTACCCAGTATAAAGCTGATTCACGGGGGAGATTCCAGAATGAGTTAATATAGGACTCCGCCTTAGGACCTTCGTAAAACACACCAGATCTTTTTTCTATGTTTTCCACACTGAACGTCCTCTCAAACCTCGAACCATGTGTTTGATCAGCGGTAAGTCTATTCATCAAAAAAAAGACCGGGACGATTAATATTAACAACAGGATTGGAAGAGCTTTGTTGGAAATGGATCTGTAATTCATCAAATAAAATATTAAAAAACCTGCCCCGAGCAGAAAATAAGCATGCATGGTATAAGTAATGAAAAAACCAATCGCCATAAAGGCACCGATAATAATTATGCCTAAACGTTTCTTGCTCAGTAATTTTTCATTAAAAAGTCCGTATAAAATGAAAAATACCATTGCGGTTAGATAAGCAACATTGTTAGCAGTGCCAATCGTTCCCGTTGCAAAATCGTTAATAGACCAACGCGTATTTTTTAAAGGGTTTACACTGAACATCCAGCCAATGTTCAGAAACACCTGAACCACCATAAATACGACCGAAACTTTGATAAATGACTTGGCGTCTTTTCCAGAAAAGAACTCTCGTGCGATAATAAAATAAGCACCAAATATAAGGTAAGCCTTGATAAAATGTATTAGATTAATAGGTTTTGAACCGTTTATTAACCCTGATGCAATGGTCACGAACGCTAGTAAAACATAACTCTTCTGAAATACTGCCATTCCCGGTTTCTTGAATACATTATTCCGCATACCGGAATACGCCAACATGAGCCCCAACAGTATCAAAAAAATCGCTTCATCGGCATATTTCATCGAACTCTTAAAATAGAGTTTCAGCAATCCTTCCATACACCCATAAATAACAATGGCCCAAATAAAAGTACGCGGCTTTCCTATAAGCATCAATCCGAACATCGCCGCAACCATAACGCCCCAAGCGAAGATGGGACTTGTGACCTGTGCGGCAGCTATACCCCCAACCAGAAAGATAGAAATGACAATAGGAACCAGAAACTGATGTGGTCCGTGGGCTTGGCTATTAAATGATTTCATAAAGACCTTTTATAACAGGTTAATAGCTGATCAACGATAGCCTGTATTGAAAAATGCTCCTCCATAATCCTTCGAGAATTTTTGCCCATCCTTTGACACCCTTCATGGTCGCATAGCATCCCCTCCAGTGCGGTTGCAAATCCAGCAACATCTGATACCGGAACGATTAGTCCATTAACCCCGTGCCGAACAACGGCTCTATTTCCGGGAATATCAGATACCACCGATGCTAAACCATGGCTTTGCGCCTCAAGTAGCGCGTTAGATAACCCTTCCTTTCTCGAGGGAAGGATATGTATAGTTGCCGATGAATAATACGCATCTACATCTTGTTGCGGCCCTTCAAATGTAATGGAACTCCCACATCCGAGATCTTCCGCCATCATTTCCCAGCATTCATAATCTCCGCCACCTACCATGATCAGTTTAGCAGAAGGTAATCTTTGATGAACAATACTCCATGCCTTTATAATTATGTCAAATGCCTTATGCTCAGCTCCCTGGGTAAAATTCCCAACATAGACTACTTTCATGCTGTTTTGAGTTGATGCAGTTTTCGCCGGTAACGTAACACCATTGGGGATCACAAATATCTTCTCGTCAGGAATACCCTTTTCAACCAACGCGGACCGGATGCCTTCATGCATGGCAATATAGTTACCTCTTTTTCCCCATTCGCACCAATTCCGCGATCCGGGCACAACAGAACTCCTCAAGCCAACACGCACGGGAAGAATCGCTTCCTTACAAACAGCCGGTATATTGAAAAGATGTCCAAGCCAAAATCCAAAACCAGCAAACCATTGAGCTTCGTGAATATGAATGACATCTATGGAACGTTTATGACGCGTAATATGCAGGATAACTTCAATAAGAAGAAATAAACGGTGAAACCAGATTAAGCTGTACACAAACCAAAATCTTATTCTTTTGACAAGACTTTTCCCGGCATTACTAACGCCTTGTTGCTGATGGTTTCCACTAACTCGATTTTCTTTGGGTTTCTTTTTAAATAAACCCATTATACCAAATCTATGAATATCGGTTGCGCCGTCTCTATCCCGTTTGGGTCGAACACCAAAATCCCAGGCAGTAACAACAGAACAGGTGTTCCCTCTTTTCTCAAATTCTTTGATTAATTTACGGCACTGTCTTTCCGCCCCTCCTTCTGGATAAGGGTAATATCGAAGAATGAACATGCAGATATTCATGCCCGGTCTCCTGCCAGTTGCAATAGCTCTCTACACAAACATTTTCCCCACATATCTATCGAATAATCATTTTCCACCCTAGTCCTGCCAGCTTGCCCGATCTGAGTACAGAGTTCCCGGGAATCAAGAAGCGAGCGAATAGCGTTAAACCAGCCCTCCGAATCATTCACAAGGAAACCATCCTCATTATGTGTGACAATATTCATAATCTCACCAACCGCACTGGAAACGACAGGGACACCGGCGGCCATATAAATCAACGCCTTCATTGCGCATTTACCAAGTTCGTGCTCCGAATCTTCTAAAGGCATTAACCCGATGTCAAAACCCTGGACTATTTTCGGTATATCCTCAGGCCCATAATATGGCATCAGCTTGTAATTGATTCCCTCCAGATTAACGCCACGCAATCCGCGCCCCCGATCACCGACAACCTTAAACGTAAAAGAATACCCTAAACTGGTTAATGAGCGTAAAGCTTCCGATACCATATCGAGATATTTGATCGTTGATGGCCCCCCCAACCAGCCTACAACCATTTTCTTTGATGGCGAAATACTTCCTTTTGACGAAAACAAACCAGAATCAATAGTACTAGGAAAACATAGCACCCTTGAACATTTTCCCCGAACCAAATCCTCCATATAGGGGTTGCCTGCCAGCACCAGATTTGCCGCCCTCAACATATTGTTGAACCCTTCCGCACTATTGAGATAAACGGCATCATCAAAATCATATACAACTGAACACCCCGTCTTCCGTATCTGATTCAAAAACCATTGAGGTACCAATACTTTTTGGATAAAAATCACATCGGGATTCTCGGAGTATATTTTCCATTTTAACTCTAAAAGCTTAAGAGGAGGCTCTATCTTCTTAAGCAATCGACTCAACCGATATAAAAACCAACGCATGCAGCGCCGATATAAACGGCGATCCTCCCTGTAGCTCCCAGCTGAATTCACAATCGTCTGGAAAAGCCGGCTGGAATACCCCATGAGCTCATACTGAATGCCGGATTCCGCTAGATACGACAAATACTGCCGCACCCGCACCTGAACACTGGCATGGTGCTTTTTGCAAACTACTAAGAATAACACCTTCATTAAATCACAGGAAGAAACCCACCCAAGTTATCTTAAAATACCAATACGCTTTAATTGAAGCAGGCCGATTATGTTACTTAACAATGCATTAATGGTATACGTAACTAGTGTTGAATATGCAATGCCCACCAATCCATATAATCGATAAAATCCAATATTGAGAACCACATTCAAAACTGCACTTACCGCAGTTGTTATGAGCAAAATAGATTCCTGTTTTAAAGCCTGCATCAACAACCCCACCGGCATCACAGCAAACGTAAGTGCGACATAATAAACAAGCACCTTAAAGATCAGAATACTGCCCCTGAATTTTTCACCCCAAATATACAGCACAACGGGTTCAACAAAGAGATTAACTACCGTTGCCCCCACAGCAGAAAGCAACACAAGTAATCCAGTTAATAGAAGGATCTTTCCTAAACTAATCTTCCCGGATTTGCTCCACTCGGATATGACAGGAAACAATCCATTGGAAACCGTGTTTCGCAGGATATTGAGTTTCTGTACCGCCGTGAAAGCCAATGCATATAACCCCACCTCAACAGGCGTGCCCATAAACGAAATCATTACAATGTCCAGGCGGGTACTCAGAGCCAGAAGAAAACTCAACCCACTGAAAATGAATCCGGATTTCAGAAGCTTTTTATCCCAAACAGGCTTACTTAAATAATTAAGTGGGGCAAACTTTCTGGCTGCAAGCCAATTGAATAAACAGAAAACCACTCCGCTAAAGATGCGCCACAACAAGATCGTGAGTATTGAAAACCCAGCAAATAATAATCCAACAGACCCTGCTACAACCACAATACTTTTGGAAGAGCCAAGTAATGCGAGATATTTCATCTTATGGCTGGCTTGAAAAACACTCTGCAACGATCCCTGAAGCCCCCCAAGAAACAGTTCTAGGCTAAGAATAAAGATCCCCTTTACAACGATAGAATCATAACCGGTGAAAAGGGCCGACAGCATACAGAGCAATGCAGCCAGCGTGGAAAATAGATTCCGGACACCTACAGTCCTTTCTAAAACGTAAACCAATCGTTTTCGGCTTCCCACCCCTTCCCTGATAATCGTTTTTGTCATTCCCGACAACGTCAGAATCGTAAACATCCCCACAAATGCATTTATCGTGCTGTACTGACCGAAGGAAACAACGCCTAACATTTTAGGAATATAGATGGCACCAACGATTGAGATGACCTGCTGGCACAATGTTCCGGCAGCCAGCCAGGAAATATTACCAAAACTTTTTTTAAGATAAGACATGATTAATGTACTGCTGGCACCAATTTGTCTA
>MDTB01192027.1_pt1 | contig 18910 bp, 14 predicted proteins | sample 811161 | NCBI WGS metagenome assembly MDTB01 (sample SAMN05326650, study PRJNA326480) | marine metagenome | isolation source: seawater | place: Mediterranean Sea | collected 2009
AGCCCACGTGCTCATTCTGTAAATGTAACGGGCTTGAGAGGGGATGCTGTTGCGATAACTGACTTGGCGTCCGATCCTGAGGGCATAAACCCGTCGGTTTACGTACAGTATTCGAGATCAGAAACCTTTGGCAATACGTTTTCACGTAACAAACAAATTGGGGATTCTGAAAGTCATAGTTTTACCGACGGCAATGTAGTGAACCGCGAATTCTCTTATGGCTCAAAAAACACCGAGAGCTTCGATTTTTCCGACAGCACTTCAATGTCAGAACAAAGCGGGAATCAGAGTAGCGTAAGCGTCATCACTGGGCCAACCTTTAACAGTGTCACACAAACATCGGCGGCGACCAGTTTAAACATTAGTGAAACCGCATTAAACAGTAACAATACTGGACTGTCAGCTGCAGTCAACATGACTGGGGCAAGTAGCGATATCAGCCATACCGGGGTCTCAAATCAAATTTCATTCACAGAGCTATCAAACGGGTCTCATACGACATTAGTATCGCTGTCTGAAAGCTATACGGGAGTGAGTATCGACGACACTATTACGGACGTTTCAGTTGCGACGCACGTAACTGGAACATCTTTGGAAACGAACGTGAAAGGTCCTCATGTGGAGATCAATATGATTGGCCCGAAAACGTCGATAGACATAGACGCAGACACCATGGAAGTTCGCGTTACTGGCCCAGGGACCAAAGTTGAGGAGAATGGGGATACGCCAGCAGTTAAAATGACAAGCATCTCGGTGAATATGATTGTCGGGATAAAAATAGAGTTATGAAAGTCATTAAGCCGCTTACCATGTCTCTCACTCATCGGACTTACACATACCGAGAACAACATTGGTTCTCTATAAAACCGATTTTATTTTTTGCTCTCGATAATCCCGCATCCATTGTGCCTGAGGCGGATGCTTGGCAACGAATTTTGCCTGAATTGCCCACCGGAACTCCCCTAGACGAGGGATATCCAAAGGGTAGCAGCGAAATTTTGTTGGTAGGAAACGCGCGCTCGTTGGGTGGTGAGGTAGAGAAACTATCCGTAACAGTTAATTTTTCAAATGTTAGTAAAACTCTTCACGTTAGAGGCTACCGGCACTGGCAGAAGACTGGTTGGTTAGGTGGTTTTAAGCCCTCGCGGACCACTCGTTTTACTGCGATGCCTTTGGATTGGGCTCACGCCTTTGGTGGGGCGGACAACAAAAAAAATCCCCTAGGTGTAGGGTCTATGCAGAAGGGGGATTACGGGGAAGTCGAAGTTATGCTTCCCTCAGTTACCTACCCGGGAGCAGATTTAAAAACACCGAAGCATGAAATAGAGCCGGCGGGATTTGGGCCATTACATCCCTCTTGGAAGCCTCGGATTGACTTTGCAAGTGTCTATGATCGAGCTCACATGGAGACAGAATTTCCAGCACTACCTACAGATTTGGACTTCCACATATTTAACATGGCGCCTAGGGACCAGTTCGTTGGTGATATGGAATCGGGCCAAGCTATTTCGCTACAAAACTGTAGCCCGGCTAGAGAAGTATTCATGAGCCAGCTCCCTGATATGGCTGCGAGAGCGTTTGTAGTTAGAGGTGACACTTTGGAGGAAGTGAGACAAAGCCCCGAAACGCTGTGGCTATTTCCTGAGAAGAATATCGGAGCATTAATATTCAAAGGCGTTGTTCAAACGGACAAACCAGCGGCACAGATTGCTTATGATGCTCTGTTACTTGCTTATGAGCGGTCATCTGATGAGTGCCGACCTATCAGCCACTATCAAAATGTTTACCGCCTCAGAACTGATGAAAAAGAGGCGATTAAGCATCTTTTAGATGATTCTCAGCTGACTCCTAGACTTTCCGCTTCGGAGCAAACTTCCCGATCGGCTGAGCACGAGCGGGAGGTCGATCGCAGGAATGCTCTTCAACAGCAGGCGTGGGAGGCAACAAAAACCAAACACAGGGAAAAAACAGGGCAGGACCTAGACGAACAACATGCTCCCCCTCCAGTCGATCCTGCGTTAGTCATAGCTCCCGAGGCGCAGAAACGTAGAGATTTCTCATTGGTCCCCCTGTTTCAGTCTGTGAGTGCTTTGCAACGCTCCAGCGATGAACTACAAAAAAAGCGGCAAGCTGATGCTCCGGCGGATACTACCGATACATATCCATTAAGCGATGACCAAGTGGTTGGTCAGGCGCTACATAACGCCTCCAAGAGAAGGGTAAAACTGCCTGAGCGAAGCGAAAAAACAATTGATGGTATTCCCGATCAAGCGACAATATCCGAGGTGGAAGCCTATGAGCGTAAGCTTGGGGGGCTCTCGGTTGCGCTGAGTCCAAGAAAAGATTCCTACATCTATAAAGATGCGGCCGGTGAATCATTAAGAAGATTTGTGGAGAGCCTACTAGAAAGTGGTGGCGAAACCTTTAATCGTGATTTGACTGGGGCTGACCTCTCAGACTTCTCTTTTGAGCAGCGTGATTGGCGTGGCTCTATCTTCGAGTGTGCTGATTTGTCAGGTGTTGAGTTTAAAGACTGCTGCCTTGCCAACTGCTCATTTGTTGGGGCAAAACTCGACAGTGCGCGTTTTATTGAGTGCGATCTTTCCGGCGCCAATTTTAGTTCTTCATTTGGACAGGATGTTTTCTTGGATCGAGGCAGAATGTCCTCACCGGCGACAATCTCTAACGCTAAACTCATAAACTCAAACTTTGACGGTATCGTATTGTCTCGCGTACAGCTGATAGACAGTGATTTATCGGGGTCTATCTTTTCGAATGTTCAACTCGAAAGGCTTAACATAATTAGATCTAGACTCGATACCTGTAACATCAGAAATACCGCACTATCGTCCGTAAATTTCACTGATTGCTCGCTTTCTCACTTGCAGATAGCGGACTGCACGCTTGAACGCACACTATTTTTGAATTCCGATTTGCAAGCAGCTAAATACACAAACTGTCGCCTATTTCGCTGTCAGATTGCTGGAGACACACTTTTTACGCTTGGAACGATTCAATCATCTGCACTGGAGTTGTGCGGTATGCGAGGCACAACGGCTACGGGAATTGAGCTTAAAGACGTAGTAATGAAGCGCGTTGATTTGGGGCTCTGTTCCCTCCGCGCGGCGGAATTGCACAATGTGCTGTTGGAGGAATGCTTATTGGGGTATTCAGATTTTTCGCAGTCTTGTCTATCCGACTCAACGTTATACCGCTGTTCCTTAGAGTGGTCCGACTTAAGCCGATGCGAGCTTGCGCAGGTGAACTTCGCAGAGTCGGACGTATTAACTATAAACTTCGAAGATACGGACCTCTCCGAAACGAGCGATCTCCTACCCACTAAGTTAAAGAGGGTCGTCGGATGAAGTTGGAGGATATTTCAGCACTCAACATTACTGGCGTTGTTAAAGATACCGAACTGTATGGTCAGGGAAAGAATCTTGACCTTAGCGGGCGAGTATTTATCAACGTGAACTTCGAAAGTTGTGATCTAGCTGACATTAACTTTTCTGGTGCTGCATTTACTCAATGCAAATTTAGTGGCTGCGATTTGAGTCGAGCCATTTTAGGTAAAACTGTCTTTAATGAATGCACATTTGTTCGCAGTGCCTTCACGGGCTCTCTTTTGTTGACCAGAGTGACATTTGCAAAATGCAATTTAAGTTATTCCAGTTGGGATGATTTGAGAGTTACCCGCTCAACCTTTGTGGATTGTGATTTTTTCAGTGCGTCCTTCAATGGCTGTTCGTTCGAAGAAACAAGCCTAACGAACTGCAGTTACGAAAACGCATGCTTTTTGAAAATATCGGCACATCGATTGGCGCTCACTGATGGAGACATGACATCAGCAGAGTTTGCCCCTAAGCAGCTTACTAAGTGCGTGTTGGTGAACCTTAGACTGGTGGGGGGGCATCTTCGTGGGTCAAATTTGCAGGAGTGCACGTTTAATGGCGCAGCGTTATCACAATTGGATCTTCGAGACGCTCAGGTAAAGTACTGTCACTTTAGCAATGCTCAGCTTAGTCTCACAAATTTTCGAAGATCTGAATTGACTGGATGTTTTTTCAATAGCGCGCAGATAAATGACTGTTGCTTTGATTACTGCACGCTGTTGGGTGCTAATTTCGAGCTCGCCGAGGTCCTAAACAGTAGTTTCGACTCTGTGGATGCTCGACAGAGCCGATATGGTGGTACCACTATCAAAAAAACAACTTTCAAAGGAGCGAGATTGGTGCAGTCGGACTTTTCTAATTCAGCTTGGTCTGAAAGTGACGCCAAGGATGCTGACGTCTCGTATTGTGACTTTTATCGATCTGATGCGATTGAAATATTATCGAGAGTACAGAAGCAAACCATTGGAACTGACGCCGAGAACCGACGAAGTTTAGACGAAAAAATATTGAGTATGAATTTAGCAAGGATGCAACCATGAACGCCCTCACAACACCTCAAAACCACCCAAGCTCTGAGATAGACAACAAGTATATGTCCCCCGCAGAGGTAAAAGCCTCAGAACTTATCGCTGAACTTGAATCCGGGGTGTATCTGGATGACGGAGGAACCACTTGCAAGCGCGCAGTTAGCTGCCTTATTAACCCAAAAGTAGGTGACAAAGTCATGACCTTTAGTAGTGATGGGGTCGCTTGGGTATGCGCAGTCCTTGAGAGAAGAGAGACTGGCACATTGTCGATTGACGTTGGTGACGCCAGTCTTGTAGTGAGTGCCGCCGGTATCGATATCGCATCGTCGAGAGGGATGATTCTGTCGAGCTTCAAAGATATAGAGATTAACAGTTGGACCGGTGATTTTTATGTTGCTTGTTTATCGATGTTCGAAGTCGTGCGAGACAACATGGTAACTACAGCACGTCACGTAATACAAAAATCTCTGAATGTTAGCGTGACTGTTGAAGAAAGTATGATTATGCAGAGTGAGAATCACATCATTAATGCCGGTTCTGACCTTCATATCGATGCAAAAAGAATAAATATGGGGTGATAAGACGATGTTTATTACTAATTTCGGGCCATCAATGAATTTCGCGTTTCCCTGTGTCAACAAAATCGTGACGCCGGTCGGGCTGATTCCTATTCCATTATTTAACCTTTCCATGAACTGCTTCTCCGTTCCGACAGTGTTTAATATCTTTGTTGGCGGCCTCCCAGCACATAACATTTTGACAATCACTCCGTTTTCGAATGGCAGTGAGATTGCTGCGCCAACGGGCGGATTAATCTCCAACATGTTTTGTAGTGCAACGCGGAATGTATTCGGTAGTTTTAAGGTTTTTTATGGCGGCGCGCCGGTGACTCGTTGGTTAGATCCGACCGTGCAAAATGGGTTTATTCCAAATAGCGTCGGAGCCACGCTGACAATGACGAATTTAAAGCAAATGGCATTGACATAATGATCCTCGGAATCTTCAGACTAGTGCTCCTCTCAGGGTTTCTGCTCCTTTGCGGGTGTGGTGTTGTTGGAGCAACAAAAGACTTAGTAACCAAGTCACAAGCGATCGTGGGATTTGGGCCAAATAAGGTCAGTTCTATCGGCATAGTGGTTGATCAAGGATTTATTGCCAGAGCAGAGGTGGTGGAAATAGTCTTTGCATACGGTGATGCTCCAGCCGCAGCCCTCAGCTCAGCTACCGCCCAGCAGTGGTTTGTTGAGCGACTTGGGTATTGTAGGACCTATGGATCTCAGATCGATGTGCTGAGATTAGAAATACCCATGGGATACAGTATGTTGATCACGGATCTACCGGATGATCACCTATTGGCCCAAGCAATCCTAGTTTACATAGCTGATATTGGAATGGTTGATGTGACTCAATCTATAACCCCATGGATACGTATTGCCGACGGCGAGGCGGTGCTCGGCGAGACTGCGGTTGGGCAGGAATCCAATAGCCGGCCGGTCGAGGCTGTTTTCGGGGGTAAACCAATATGTTGAGTAATTTTGAGCTGCCTAATCGAGTTCATTGGACTGAGGGGATGATTTTGCTTCCTCAACATTTCCACCTGTCAGATAACTATGTCGACGCAATTACTAGGGTTGCAATGATGAATTCACGGCCCTTTTTTTGGGGAGTGCGTTCTATTGAAATCGACACAACCATGCTGGCAGAGGGTGTTTTGCGATTGGTCGGTTTCGAAGGGATATTTCCCGACGCAACGCCCGTGTCGATTGGTGGGTTACAAGAAGATACGGCTTCATCTAGCGTGGAGAGTGTTTCGATTTTGTTGAACGAGTTGAGTATTTCACCGAATAATCCAACACTCCTAAGTGTTGCTATCTGTAGAGAAAATCCAAAGTCGGCCAGCGACTTTGACGGTGACCTCAAGCGTTACTCTAGTGTTAACAAGGGTAGCGTAGCAGATGCAACAAACCCCGAAAGTCTTGCGCAAGTAGTTGTTATTCAGCCGGTGCTAAGGCTTGTCCTGAATGAGAATATGTCGCCAAATCATGTTGGTTTCCCCATTTGTCAAATTGAAAAATCATTAGACGGCACCTTCAAGCTATTACCGTTTATTCCACCGATCTTACGTTTCTCGTACGACAGAGGCTCGGCAGATACACTCGTCAGTAGGGTCGTTGCCGTAATAACCGACGCAAGAACAAAGGCGGCTCATATACGAAACATTGTGATGGGGAGACGTTCGGGCCGAGTGAGCTTAGATGAGCAGCGCCGCAAGGTATTTCGGCTGTCGGCAGATCTCCCGATTCTTGAGAGTAAGCTTCATGCAGATCTTCCGCCTTTTGATGTGTACTCTGCGCTTCTTTCATATGCGGCAGGCTTGTCTGAGATTTCTGAAAATCTGGTTGTGCCGTCTTTTAAGCCTTACTTGCATAACAATTTGCTCAACTCATTCAATGAGATTCTTAACTTTATCGAGGGTGTCATTGCAGGGATACGGCTAGATTTCGAGGCACTCGCGTTTGAGGAAACAGAGGCAGGTTATTTGTTGTGTAACTTGTCTGATCGCGAGTTACAGCATTCGTTAGTTTTGTCTGTTACGGTGCCGGATCACTTGACCAAAGAAGCGGTAATCTCATGGTCCGAATCAGCTCTAATCTGCGGAGACGTAGACTTTGAAGATTTGGTTCAAAGTCGTGCGATAGGATATTCGCGCCGACGAGTTGTTGAATATTCAGAGTTCGGACTGCTAGAGGGGGTGAACGAGGTTTTGGTTGAAGTGGATCTCCCGCACGATAACCTTGGAAACTTGCTTATCCGCGGGTCCGATTCAAATTGGAATTCTGTCGACCCATCTTCAATCTTTTGCTTTTTAGCGAGCCGGTAAGATCATCGTGCGTTCCCCGTACCCTCTAATTGACAGTTTCACTGAACTTTTAAGCGTTCTATTCAATGCAATGGAGGAGTTCAAGTCAGAGATTGCCGCTGACGAGCAGGAAATTGCTCGCATTAACACTTGTCTCAATAAACTTCGGGCTCGCATTATTAATGCCTGTGATAGGGCGAGTAGGCTGTCTGATAGCTCTGAAAGCAAAGAAATTTGCTACGTGTTTGCCTCATATTGCGACGATTATTTCATTTATAGAGCCGATTGGGGTGTTACTTCGTCAGTCGCGAGGGAAGCGATACGAAGTTATTGGCTTTCGCATTTGTGTGAGTGGGAGTGTTTCGGCACCAGGATTGCTGGTTGGAAGCTTCCGCAAGCAGCTCGCGCGCTCGTAGAACGAAGCCAGCATGACAATGAGTCTCGGTGTATGGCGCTAATTTACGCTCAGATATTTTGGCTGGGAATTGGTCCCATAACTGACGGATCGGTTGCGACGAATACATCGCTGCGAAACGATCTACTCTCTCTTAGCGATGAGCTACTCGATCCTTCGAGGGCTGACGGAGATCGTTTTGGATACATCCCGCCAGATAACGAACCACCACAACGCCTTGCCCCAGTCGGTGCATGGTTGCAAAAACTTCGTCTAGCGTTCTTCACTCTTTTAGGGGGCGTCTCGATTTCATGGATAGCTATTTACTTTTGGGTGCAATCCGTTCTTTCGGGAGTTAATGGGTAAGCTATGAATTTCAAGTTAATTCAGAAGAGCTTTTACAACATTATCGATGCTCTCGGTGGCGGTTGGATGGCGCTGGGACTAGCGTTTCTTGTTGTAGTAGGGGTGCTGTTCGTCGTTTTGGCGAGTGGGAAAGTGATTAAGTTTAAGATCCCCTTTTTGCCAGCGCCAATCGCAACAGTAAAGATCAGTAAAGATTCATTTAACTTTCTCAAACGCAAGTCGGCCTCTGAGGAGATTGACGGAGAAAGCAAGCCATTCCAGGCTGTCGGAGAGCTTTTTCGGGGTATTGATGCGCTGAGTGGTGATAGGCAGCGTCGCTACGACATTCCCCTCTTTCTCGTTATGCAAAGAGTGGGGGATTGCTCACAATTTTTCAGCGATTTAGGTAATGATTATCTCGAGCGTTTAAAACTAAACAACACGACTGGAGATGTCGTAGGAGATTGTATAGTTCTGACTGACGGCTGTTTGTTAGCGCATGACGACCCGAAGTCGCTTATACCTGAATTGATTCGCAGCCGACCCGAGCGCCCGCTAGACGGAATTGTGCTTGCAGTATCAGCAGATGAATTGTCTGGACTGGATCAGCGTGCTACCGATGCTCTGCATGATTGGTTTTTAGAGCAAATTTGGTCTTTTCAGCGGGAAATTCCGTTCTCTCTCCCTATCTACTTGCTCATCAAGGACAGTGAATCGCTGCCTGGCGTGGGCTCATTATCTGAAGTCGTTTGTTCACTGTCCGGAACGGAGACTACCATAGGGTGGTCAAGTCCTTATTTGCCAGACAGTGTGTTTTCAGCAGAGTGGGTGGAAGAGGCATTTATCGCGCTTAAAAAGCAGCTTAGCGGTGTGATTTCTAACGCTCTTAAGTCAGAGTGCCCTGTTGGTAGCGGCGACTTGTTAGTAGGCGCTGCGAGTATTTCGAGCCTTGAACCGGATGTTGAGCGATTTTTCGAGTCTGTCTTTGCATCACCAAAACTCATCACGCCCCCGATGCTGCGGGGGATTTATTTATCAGTGTGCGAGATCCAACCTGCGGGTCAGCGGGCACCCAAGAACTTGTTTATACAGGAGCTCTTTAAAAGAAAAATATTCCGAGAGGGCAGCGTTGGCTTCCCGCTGCGCGATAAACTCTTCTCAACAGATAAGCTTTTACGCAACCTGCAGTATGCCTCAGTGACGATCTTTGTCGCTCTTCTGCTTTGGTCTGGTTCCGACGTGTATAAAAGCTACGAAAAAGGCTCAAAGATCGCAGTGGCTACAAATCAGGCTCTTAGCGTTTGGAGCAACAAGTCGGATTACGATGCGATTGCCCCGTTACTTCAAAAAATGGATGACATCAACGCTGAGAACCTCTACTGCTGCGGGCCGTTGCCAGTTTCGAAAGTCTTGTCTTTGGATTCCTCAATTGGGGCGTTTTACAGAACGACACTTTTTGAGCAAAGAATTTTTCCTGAGATGGAATGTGATGCTCGCTCACATTTGAACAACGCGTTTTTTGAGCTTTCAGAGATCGCTGGTAGCACAAGTAACGAGGGGTTCCTGAATTGGCTTTCTCGAATAGAGGTTGCCTCTCAGAATCTAGCCAGCTTTCATAGTATTGCGAGTGTTGAGCAGTCTTCGGAATACGACGGTGCCGGCTTAATATTAGAGTTTGACTTGTTGATTAGTGCGCTCTATGGCAAATCCCCCCCTGATGGCCTGACCCTTGATGATGATATTTATGCTTACGCCATAGCGTCGGCTCGTTGGCTGCCGGATGCGGCTGCGGCTGCGGAGTCATGTGATGTTGGTCCTCTCGATTATCAAGTGGTGCGTGAAGGAATAGATGAAGCCTCACGACAAGCTCTAGATAGCGAGATATCGAGTATTGCTGCCCCGTTGGACTTTCTTGCTGAATTACGAAAATTTCAAAGTGTGGCGGTAGATTCATTTACTGTTGACGAATCTGCCTACCAACGCGCCGTACGATGGTATCGGTACCTCAAAAGGTCGCATGGCGCTGTCGAGGGTATGGATTTTTGCTCAAGGGCACTGTCCAAGCTAAGTTCCAGTGCAGTGTCCTTAAATGCGGTGCCAACCATGGAACAAAAACTTTTTGACCCTGAAAGTTTTTATGACATTTGCATCCAGCGCTCCTCAGATCAAATGAGAAGAGATAATTCGGCTGTTGATGGGAGACTATACACTGGGCTTGCCCTTGGCGGGTCGAGCTTCTCACCTCGTTTAGAGCCCAGCACCTCTCAGGTTTTCGACTTTTTCGATACCCTCGAAGGGTTGGAGTTTTCTAAGCAGAAGGTGAGGAATTGGTCTGATACCGCAGGTCAATTTTTCTGGTCTGTGAGCGATTTAATCGTCGCACAGAGATATGCAGACGAGTACTTTAACTACGCAAAACCTCGCTTTAATACCCCGTATCTCTCGAAAGAGCCGTCTCGAAGCGATCAAGAATATCTGGCTCAAGCTATTGCGTTGAGTCAGCTACAAGGAGCTATGCTATCCGTTATACAAGAAGCTAAAGAGCGCGGGTTTCAGAGGCCGGTCACCGAATATTTGACAGTTGATAGACGCGAGATGGATATTGCAGATCGCGTGGCGAACTTCGAGCGTGCTCTCGGGCCTCTTTTGGAATTGATAACGACCTTTGAAAAATTAGGGTTGACGTCCGCCCAGCGCCGACTTGAAAAACAAAGCAGATTGCATGCAGAGGCCTTGCTTTCTGATATTGATAGTTTGTTTGCTGACAGTAGAGTTTACCAATCTACTACATCAGCAGGGTGGAGTGCTTCCGCGTTTCCGGACGTGTTTTATGGTCTGAGATCTGATCAGCAGATACAGGATTACTTGTCGGCACAGAGCGTGCGAGCGCGTTTAATTGCTGAAGAATACGCGCAACCCGTAGTGATTTTCCTCTCCAGCACCAGGGACAGTGGTCGTGAGTCTAATGAGGTGGCTAAGTGGAGAAATTCGCTTGTTCAAATTGACCGTTATCGGAATAAAAACCCTGCCAGCTCACTTACCAGTTTAGAGTCTTTTTTTTCTGGGGGCTTCGCGTCTACTGATCTCAACAATTGCCAGACGATGACCCATGACTACAGTACTCCAGATGGCAACGATATTTTTACGCAAAGCCAGCGTAATTTAGTCGCAAGGGCGAAAGAACATTGTTTGATGTTCCAAGCGGATCAGGTACGCGACGACTATAATGTTGTTGCAAGCAGTTTCGATAAAAACATAAAGGGCAAGTATCCCTTTGCCAAAAGATCCGATGCGCCTGTACTTACTCCAGCGGCACTGCGTGCGTTTCTCGCGGATTACGCCACGGCTGGTCGCGGTCTTCATGACCGGCTCACTGCAGTTGCGTGGCAAAAACCAGAATTTTTCTCAGCTCTTAATTTCGCTTCAGTTCTTGATCAGAGTATGTCTGTGGTTAGTGCGCTGATCGACCCCGCAGTATCTGGAGTACAACTTCGTATCGACATGGAGCCAGTGCTTGGGAACACCTCTTCGATGTCGCTTGACAGGCATATAAGTGCCAAAACCTTTAGTGTCGGTAACGGACAATCGGTGTCTTTGTCACGACCAGTGGACTCAATCACGTGGGCCTATGGGGATGAAATGTCTTTCAAGCTCGATTGGGCCTCAGGTTCTCCGTACCAATTATTGTCACCGACTGGAGAGGATGCTCGCGGAAGTTTAGACTTTCTCTCTAAATCCCCGTGGAGCCTGCTTTATTTTATTCAAGAATACCGCTCCGATACCCCTGATCCCAATTCGCTGAATCCCGAAAGTGTACTTTTGCAATTTGATGCCTTGGTGAGAACATCCCAGCAGCGTAATTTCACTGTGCCACTTGCTACCTATACGCGCCTATCTGTTGTAGGTACGGATCCGCTAACATCGGAGGCTGTGGCGTTGAGCATTCCAGAAAAATTTCCTGCATACGCACCAGTACTTAGAGAGGTCGAATGAATATCACTGAGATTAAGATCAGGGGAGAGTTGACGCTTGGCGATTTCTTGGCACCGATATCCGAATCCCACCCGGCAGGGGTGTCGCTCAAGGAGACGGACGAATTTGCGCGAATACAAGTGGCTAGAGCAGCTGATGATGCGTCCTTGCCGCGGGGAGTCTGGGATCGTGATCTAAAACAAAGTGATTGGGGCTTAGTGGGAGAGTTGTGTGCCGATCAATTGCTAACGAAAACCAAAGATATCCAACTGTGTCTCTGGATGCTTGAGTCAGACGTGTACGAGAACGGCGTCAGAGGCTTTGCGCCCCACCTTCTGCTCCTTGCCGAGCTGATAGACCAGTATTGGGAAGATATTCACCCCCTCATGCTGGACGGTGATATTGAATACCGGACAAATCTTTTTGCTTGGATGGCTGCAAAGCTGCCCGATGCATTACGCACTGTTCAGATTTCGAATCCGGCAACGCTTGACGCAGTTCAGTGGGGTGATTACGAACGCGCGTCGAGCGATAGGCCCGATGATTCATCAACAGGCCTAAGTCACTTACGTCAGTCGATCACCGATACCGATATTAGCTTTTTTGAGCAGTTGTTTGAGGACTTGTCAGACGCTTATCTCGCTCTCGAGCACTTAGAAGGTGTGCTTGAGAGTCGATTTGAGGAGCAAGCGCCTCGTATTTCGGGGTTGAGCTCTATTATCGAGCAAATAGCTGAGGTTTTGATGTCGGAGACGAGCGGTCGTATTTCACTAGCGGAAGACATTGAAGAAGAAGCGTCAGGGAGTGCTCCTGACGATCTCGCTTTTCCTACTGGATCAGTTAGCGAGCGCCAGCAGGCTTACGCGGCGCTGGCACAGGCCGCCAACATTCTCATGAGAGACGACCCCCATAGCCCAGTGCCATATATGGTTTTTAAAGCTATTGAATGGGGTGGCTTGAGCACAGCGGAACTCTACGAGGAGCTTTTCGTAAAAAACAGCGGAAATATTAGTATTTTCGACTTGCTTGGGGTCGAAAACCCAAATGGTCGCTAATCATGGGTGCTAAATCATTCGCCGCTGGTGCGCCCATGCCACACCTTGTCGCTGCTCCTGCTTGTAGGATTGAGGTACACCGCCCACAGAGATCGGATGTAGCGAGACAAACCTCCTCTTTTCTCGACCGGTAGATGAGGGAGGTGGCAGTCCTGACCCAAGAGCGTCTTGCAACCTCGCATCTACGTCGTAAGAGCGGATTGTTTGGAGCCTTCTCGGCAAGTGCTCAACAATAGGCGCTGACTCGCTTTTTACGCGCGGTGGATGTGCATTAACGCCTGCGTGAGAGGTAGAACCCCTTAACGCCTCAGCGGATTTTGCCCCTTGTACATGACTGAGTTGAAAAGATCTGGGGCCCGTTGAGACGCCAAAAAGCGGCCGCGATCGCCTTCCTAAATTTTGCGAACGAAAGTAGTACTTTGTGCTGTCAAACATCGACACGGCCTCTCTGCATGTTTGCACGTTACGAAATAAATGGTGCTTTATCAACAAAAGTTAAGGGTCAGCCTTAACCGTAGCTGCCGAGTCGCCCGTAGTCTGTGAGCATACAAAACCTTCGTCATCCGGCGGGTCATTGATGCACGCAGGAGTGAACCTAATGATTCCCCTCAAAGCTAACTGGTGCTCCAATCTCGGTTTCGCTTTTTCTGCTTCACGCAGGTCGGTAAATCCAAAAATCACTATTGCTTGATATTCGCTGCCCGAAACAGAAGCTAGTTTCATTTTTTGAACATTATAATTCTCGGCCAAGGCATCGATAACGCTGTCTACATCAAGTCGGGGTGTATGTTGCGTGTCGAATATGATTGCTACCTGATTACTAGCGCCAATTTGTGATGTTAGGTCTGCAATCGAGAGAGCATTATGATCTGGATCTACTCGTATGGATGCCTCATCTGCTTGGTCAACCGAGGATCCTTGTGTCTCTTCAGCATTGCTTGATTGAAGTTCAACTTCGGCTGTGGTTTCCAGAGGGGCCATTGATCCTCCCTGGTTTGTAAATTGACTCGAAACAAGATAGCCGGCAGCGAAGCAAATGACCGCTACTAGGAGTAATTTCATTTCGAGTGCTCGTCTCGCTGGTTCGAGGCATGTCGTTGAGGCGCCGAATGGCTTACAGAGGCCCTTGTTCTTCTGGTTGGTCCTTGCGAATGCTCATCATGGCTTTGGAGTGCCGCTGCAGAATTTCCTTTAGCACGGGCGATTTTGCGAAGAGTTCTACCTCTCTGCGCGAGCATCGCTTTTACGTTGTATTTTGAGGTGGTTTCGAGACCCGTAACGTCGTTGATATGAGTCAGACCTGCTTCTGCAACCTTCGTTTCGGCGGCCTTCGCCAAACCCGTCTGATCGGTACTGGCAATGCCAGATTTTGCGAGTCCACGAGCGGCGCCAATAAGAGTTTTGTTTCGAGATTTTTTACTTGCAGCCACACGAGTGCCTTCAAGGTCCATCGATGCATAGTCCAGTGTAGCGGCGTGTCGACCATCGGCAGAGTCATAATTCTTCGGCGAGTTTATAAACTCCCGCTGAGACTCTTTGTGCTCACCTGATGCAAAGTGGTAGGCACCGCCTGCTAACACCTTCACCACCGCCTTGGTGGCGACTTTGGTAACTTCTCCAGTACCAGGAGCTGCAGTATCAGCTGCGCGTCCAGCAAGTGTTCCTATTACCCCTGCGCCTGCGCTAGTTACAGAGCCAGCGAGATCTAGATTGTTGCCCCTATCTTGATGTTTTATCGCGGAGGCATTTCTCTTGTCATACGAGTCAAACTGACTTTCTAACTCAGTTGACCCGAGAAGTTCTCGGGCATTTTTTGTTTCGGCGTTTAGTTGCAACAAATGTTTGCTTGCGTGGTCAGCACCCAGTCTATCTAGTGCGCTCGCAACAATACTCCTAGTGCGCAACGTAGCATTTTCACTGAATTTTCCAAGCGTCGATGGGTTGTGTGCCATTCCACCTAAGGTCGCATCCGCTCGCGCCTGCCGCTTGCGCTGCGCGACGGCCACGAAGTCATCGTCATTGCTATCCGCTTTCTGAAGTGCACTCGCCAGCGTGGAAGAGGCGGCGTTTAATCGCTTAGAAGCTTTTGCTGTGGGCGCAATCGTTGCAGCAAATGACATTACTGCTTTTTCCGCTCTAGCTTGCGTATTTCCAAACATACTGGGCTCAGCAACCCGGTCAAATGCATTGCGCTCCCTTGTGAGCTTGGCTTCGTCGATTAACGCACTAGTGGCAGCATCGGGTTTCCGAGCAAGCCCGCGTGCTTCCTCTACCTCAATCCTGCGTTTTTCAATTAGGCGACCCCAGCCTGGCATATGTCGCCCTAACTTTCTCATTTGTTGCGCAGCAGATGTTTTGGCACCTGAAAAGCCATACTTCCAAGATGTGCCATCTACAGCCATCTTAGTCGCTAGATCTCTGGTATTACGGCTTGGGCGCTCGGTAATTTCGGGACTTTCTCGCGCGCTTCTGGCCTGTTCCCGAGCACTCTCCTCACGCTGATAGGCAATGCCTGCACCAAGTGGATCATATGGAATGTTACGGAGTGCTCTGCGTGCATTCTGCTTAAGTGATACACCAAGGCCGCCTAATCCATGCCTCCACGACGTCCCCACTGAGTCCCTCAGCTCTGCAGCTCTTACATCAATGAGCTTTTGTTGTGCAAGCTTCTCAGAAGCCTCCCTGACTCCGGCATCTTTGCTGTGTAAACCTTGGTAGAGCTGCATGTGCTGACCAGCTTCTGTTTTCCGAACTGCGCGAGCTCTCACTAGTGCTTGGATCTTCGTCGCAGCTGCAGCTTGAGCTGCTTCTTGCTCTCGCTGCTGCGCCAAATTGGCGCGAGTGCCCGCGCCTCGCGCGAGAGCCTGAATTTTGGTGGCGGCGGCGACTTGACTTCTATGTGCTGCCGCTTCTCTCCGTGAGCTTGCCCCCCTCGCTAAAGACTGAATTTTTGTCGCTGCGGAGTGTAAGTCCGGCGCGTTAGTATGTGACGGCGACACGCGACCGATATTTGTCGAATTTTCCGATATAGATGTCCGTGCTGGATGGATGCGTGCACGACCTCGGCCACTGAACCACTCAAACATTTTTGAGTTAATCTCCGTTTGCAGTACCACCGACACCGCTAACCATAACTCGTTTTTTAGGCTTTTACACCCACGCTATAAAGCTTTACTTTTCATTAGTAGCTCAATGTTTGATCACTGAGCGTAAGTTTCATTACATGCTCCCATAAAGGAGCCATCACTCTCCCAAAAAAAGCTTTGTGTTACTTCGCTGCCAGATGACGTATGCCTGCAAATGAAGATATTTCATACATCGTTTAATCAGATTTACTGAAAGTGTCGGCGTGGTTAAAATGTGATGTTCCGGAACATCACAAAGGTTTCGTGTGGCGTAATCGATTATTAGCCTCTAAGAAAATCTGTGGCGGCGAGGTGGACGGCCAAAATATTACTCCGAACAGATGGTTTGAATTATCTGTAGGGCGCCTAAAAGTTCTGTCACAACCAAAACAATCGAATGAACACCGCTCAATTTGGGTAGTCCGTGAGGTAGCCTCCGTCATGTCGCAAGATAACCTTAGCTCGTCTTGTGCCAGCGTGTGAGATGTCTAGTCTGCTCTCACGGCTCGCCCTTACTGCTCTGTACCCGGTATGTCCTGCTCCGAGCTGAGGAGAGTAAGACCTAGGCTGTGCGTTAATTTAAGGTGGAGCAGCAGACTCTAGGAATTGATTTTGTGCCGCATGTCTCGCAGCCAGCTGAATCTGCTGACTCATCCAGCGTGAGGATTCACGAACTCTCTTGCTGCGACCACCCTCGGGAAGCCTGCCGCTCATAATTCGCAAATCATGTTGCGCCCGCGAAGTCTGCGCTCCATGGCGTTTGTTTCCATGACTGCCAGCGAATTGTCGGTCGTACATTGCATTTACGCTGCCTGCACGTCGCTCCGGATTTGCGAGCTTAGACGCAAGCTCATGGCGGGAGACGTTAAAAGCCACTCGGCTCGTCGTTCTCATATGCGCATCAGCGGCATGGACTGTTGCGGAACGTTTCTCGGAAATTGGATCACCCATGCACAAGATACTGCATGAGAAGCATAACCATCACAATAGAGTTCTGTAGGTCGCGAGTTAAGCCAGCAAACACCCACCCAACTGCGAAGGTGTGTTCTACTAAACAGCAGAATGAAGACTCTCAAGTAGTTTAAGCCGTCATGGTGTGATCTTACCGAGTGTAAGCCACTGCTCAAGGGACAAATTTGGGACAATTCACCCCTAAAGCTGTCAATACTCAACGTGCGACCATGTGCGTAAGTTATTGATTTCATTGCTGTTACGTGTTGTGATGCAATGTGCTTGATGTGATTCGCTCGATTGCAAATCCGTCTACGCCGGTTCGATTCCGACCCGAGCCTCCATTTTATTTACATATAAAGCAATAGAATCAATAGGTTATATTGCTTTGTTTATTCCAACTCCCCAAATGACTCCCCAATTTTCGTGTTCAAGATCCTCGATTAGAAGAGCTAAAGTCCAAGGGTCTACCGAATAGGCAGTGGTGTCTCAGAAAGCCTGTTTTATTTAGAGGTGCTAAATTGTAAGCGTTGTACCAAGCAGAAAGATCCCCCGGGGGGCTATCGCATTGATCCGATAACAGTAGTTACCTGCCAGATACATAAGAAGGTGATTAAAAAAATCAGTTTGCTTACCCTAGCTCCTTTCTAATTGGTGTATGTGGTTCAGGCTAATTCTTCTCGACAAACCAGTGTTGTTAAGTTGGCTACTAAAACTGCTGTATTAGGGCGTAAATCACGCCGCCGATGGCGCTTAGCAGAAGCGCGATAAAAGAAAAAAGGCACAGAAAAACGGCTGATCTGTGACTAATACTTTTGGAGTAATTTCGTGCCCACCAAATACGCCCCACCAAAATTGTAGAGCCAAAACTCGCTGCTACGAGATCTGATACGCCGCTCGCACAAATCCACAGTGTTGGCCACATTACAACTAGGAACTCTGAAAGATTTTGATGGTTCCGAAAAGCAATCATAAAATCCGCATCTGAATAAATTTCCAAGGAGTGAAACATCTCGGGATTTTGCTGCTTGTTGGCGTAGGTTTCCCGTGCCAAGCTGACACGGGATCCCAAAACCCACCAGAGAACCACTAGAGCTAGTGTGACGATTGACGTTAATGGATATTCGTTCATTTCATAAACTCGGATTGTTTAACTAACTATATTCTTATCTGCACGTACCACCATAGTTTATTCCGAGCGAGTGACTGCACTTTTCGATAGCGGTAGTTACCTGCCGGATACATTAGACGCAAATGTTTCTGTTGCTTTTGCGCAAACTTGCATCCAATAAAAAATTGCTTAATACGCGTTCTCGTTTATGGTTTAACTATCGAAAATCACTTTTGGGGGCATAGATGATGCGGTTACTAGCAGTAATATTATTGAGCGTTGGCATTCAGGTGGTACAGGCTGATGACAGTCCCGCTACGGCGTGGGCTGAATACCATGCTTGCCAGTATGGTGAAGGGCAGAATGCCGCGACGATGGCGCAGTGGACAGGCGTCTGGAACGACTGGATGGACTCGATGGATCGTGACGACTACACAGCGGTTGTTTTGAGTCCACTATATCGCTCACCAGCGACCGAAATTGAGATGCTCTGGGTCGGGATAACAGACTCTAATCAATCTATGGCAGAGGTACAGAGTAAATGGCGCAATAGCGCCGTGTCCGGCACCTGGCCTGCACCTAACTGCTCAATCAGCATGCTGACAACCCAGTTATTAGTCTCAAGCTTTGATCCTGATGAAATGTCAGACGAAATGGTAGTTGCCTACTGGTTATGC
>MDTB01097211.1_pt1 | contig 18909 bp, 14 predicted proteins | sample 811161 | NCBI WGS metagenome assembly MDTB01 (sample SAMN05326650, study PRJNA326480) | marine metagenome | isolation source: seawater | place: Mediterranean Sea | collected 2009
AATAACTGAATAGGAGGTACAAATGGCTTTAGATGCAACAAATCTATTTAAGGTTGGTGGTGCCAATCCTGGAATGTGGATTTACAAATCTACAGATGCAGTAGGCACTATTGATGATTCTGGTTACTTTAGTAGTGTAACTAATGAATTAAAGCAATTTGATGTAATAGTTATTATAGGAGCAACTGGTGGTGGATCACCAACAGTAGACTTAGCAACTGTAACATCTGCAACTGGTGCTACACCAGTAACAGTAGCATTACTTGCTTAACGGAGTATGGGGGAGGTAACTCCCCCTAACATTATATGGCTACTACAAAGATAGATATATGTGCAAGAGCATTAGTTATGATAGGAGCAAGTCCTATTACTTCTTTTGCAGATGGAACAACAGAGTCTACAGTTGCTAGTAATTTATATTTAGATACAGTTAAAAATATGTTGTCTAGTTATCGTTGGAGATTTGCTAGTAAACAAACACAACTTTCAAGATTAACAGATGCACCAGATCATAAATGGGATGCGGCTTATCAACTACCAAGTGATTTAGTAGGTTTACATGGTGTGTTTGTAAATGATATGCCGATAAAGTTTGAGAGATATGGAGATATGGTTTATAATGATGCAACTTCTACAGACTCAGTATATATAGATTATACATTTTATGATGAAGGTGCAACTAATCCTGAAGAATTTTTTCCTGCCTATTTTATTTTTTTATTAGAACTATCATTAGCTTCTATATTTGGATATGCTGTAGCACAAAACAATGCACTATCAGATTCTTTGGAAGGCAAAGCACAAAGGCAATTAGCAATAGCTAAAAATCTTGATGCACAACAAAGAACCTCTAGCAGATTAAGAGTTACAAGATTTGCTAACACAAGAAATTCTACAGGTGTTTCTAGTATAGAAGGAACTGTGGAGTAAATGTGGCAAAAACAAGAGCATTACTTAGACAACTAAAAACAACATTTCAAGCTGGAGAACTTGATCCTTTAATGGATATGCGTAGTGATGTTAATGCATATGCTAATGGAGCAAGGCAAATGCAAAATGTAAGTTTGTTTTCTCAAGGTGGATTTAAAAGAAGAAATGGTACAAAAAGATATGCAAGTTTATCTGGTAATGCTAGATTAGTTGGTTTTGATTTTGATGATAATGAGCAGTACATACTAGCATTTGGCAATGAAAGAGTAGATATATATTATCTTGGTGATAATTCTTTAGCACAATCTATTACTGGTTGTGTTTGGACTACAAGCATATTGTTTGAAATGCAATTTAGTCAGTCTGGAGATACCATGATTGTAACACATCCTAGTATGCAAACACAAAAAATATTTAGAACTGGATTAACTTCTTTTACAAAAAGCAATTTTACTTTTGATACTGATGCAGAAAATGTATATCAACCATATTATAAATTTGCAAATGCAACTACTACTATATCAGCAAGTGGTACTACAGGTAGTGTTACTTTAACAACAAGTGCAAATCATTTTACATCAGCTTATGTAAATGTATATTTAATGATTGAAGATACAACTTTACTTATAACAGGATATACAAGTGCAACACAAGTTACAGCTACAATACTTGGTACTTTGCGTAAACAACTTATAATTGATCCTTTTACAACAGAAAATGGAACTAAAGTAATTACAGTAAATGATCCTTTACATGGTTTAGCAAATGGAGCATCTATAACTATATCAGGTTCTAATAGTATTGAAGGTATAAGTGCTACAGATATTAATGGTTCAAAAACTATATCAGTTTTAAATGAAGATACTTATACATTTACTGCTGGTGGTAGTGCAAATGCTAACAATACTGCCGCTGGTGGAGGAGCCGCAGTATTTTTAACAAGTGCTAATCAAGTAAACACTAGATGGAAAGAACAAACATATAGTTCAATAAGAGGTTATCCAGCATCATCTACATTTCATGATGGTAGATTGTGGTTTGGTGGTTCTTCTAGTTTGCCAGATTTTGTATGGGCTTCAAAGGTAGATGAATTTTTTAATTTTGATGTAGGTGAAGGAAATGATGCAGATAGTATACAATCAAGTATTGGAGTATCGCAAGTAGCAGATATAAGACATTTAATATCTAATAGACATTTACTTATATTTACAGCTAATGGTGAATTTTTCTGTCCTCAATCAGATACAGCAGTATTAACACCTAGTAATTTTCAAGCAAGAAGACAAACAACACATGGTTGTAGTCATGTAAATATTAAAACACTAGAAGGTGGTGCATTGTTTGTGCAAAAACATGGCAGAGCAGTAAGAGAATTATTATTTACAGATTTAGAATTATCTTATTCAGCAACAAATATAAGTGTCCTAGCAAGTCATTTAGTACAAACACCAATAGATATGACAATATTACAAGGCACTTCTGAAAGACCAGAGTCATATGCAATATTTATTAATACTGATGGTACTGCTGGAGTGTTTCATGCAGTTCGTGCAGAAAAATTAGCTGGATGGACTGAATGGAAAACTACATCTGGTGCATCTTATAAAAGTGTAGAAGCAGTAGGTTCTCGATTGTTCTTTACTGTATTTAGAAATAGTGCATATTATATAGAAGAAATGGGTGATGAAGATAATACATTAGATCATGCGTCTACTTTTGTAATAGGAAGTGCTGGTACTGTATTTACTGGCTTATCAAACTATGCAAGTAAAACTGTTAGAGTAAGAAGTGGTAATTTTTATATGGGTGAATTTGCTGTTACAAGTGGTGGACAATTAACACTATCAAGTGGTTTTGATACTACAACAATAACTGTTGGTTTTGACTATGAATTAAATGTTGAAACTATGCCTGTAGAAATAGCATTACCAAGTGGTAGTTTACAAGGTAAACCAAAAAGAATAAGTAAAGTAATATTAGGTTTAAACTCTGCATTAGCTACTTCTGTATCTGGCAATAAACTTGTATTAAGACAAGTTACAGATGATTTATCTTTAGCACCAACTGCTGTAACAGGTAAAAAAGATTTTTATTTATTAGGATACAATAAAGATGCAACTGTATCTATAACACAAAGTGATCCTTTACCAGTTAGGATTACAGGATTAGTAATGGAGTATGCTGTTTAATGTGTGATGCAATTTTAATTTTGACTGCAATAAGTGCTGGTGCTACTGTTCAAAGTGCAAGAATACAAGCACAAGCATCAAAGATAAATAATAAACTTGCTGAAGAAGAAGCAAAAATAAGAAATTCAGAATTACAAGAAAGAAGAAAATTAGCTAAAATAAATGCAAAAATAGAAGAAAATAATAGAAGACAAGCATATGCTAGAAACATAGCAACTATGAGAGCATTAGGTAAAGGTAAAGATAATCCATCTTTCTTATCTATACTAAATAAAGAAGAACAAAGTTTACGACTTGATATAGATAACATAAGATTAGGTCGTAGAGTACAAGATAGTAGACTATCAACACAGATAGCAGTAAATACAGTACAAGGTACAAGACCAGACTTAAGTGGTTTTTATACTGCCGCTGGTATAGCATCAGCTTCAGGTACAGTTGCTAGTGGTTTGTCTGCAAGTTCAGCTACTAAAAGTGGTGGGTAATTATGGCAAAAAGATATTCAGATTTAAATAGAATAAAAGTAGACACAGGAACACAAGTAAATGTAAATTTAGGTAGAGTAGACACTAGACCAGTAGAAGCATTTTTTAATGCTGTAAGTAAATCATCAGACCAATTTAGACAAATAGCTATAAATAATGCAAGTGATAGAGCAAAGAAAGATGCAAAATTAAAAGCAGAAAGTGCTAAAATAGAAATAGATACAGATACTAATAGACCTAAATATAATCCTATATTGGATGGAGGTACTATATATAATCAAACTTATGAAGATATATATGATCAAAATTATTTAGCAGAAATACAAAATTCATTTGGTCAAGAAATAGCTACCATAAGAGGTGATCATGTAAAGAAACCAGATTCTGCATTTAGTACTGGTGATTTACCAATTAATATGGAAGAAGCAAGAAATAATATATTAGATACTTTACCAGATAAATTTAGAAATGATTTTACTTCATATGCTAACAGTACAATTACAAGAATACTTGATGCAGAAAAACAACAAGTAGGAACTAATTTAGTTAATCAAAATAGAGATGCTTGGAATAAAACTACAAAAAGATTAATGGAAGAATATACAAATGATTCTTCAGAAGAAAATAAAAAAAAAGTAAAAGATCATTTAAAAAAAACAGATGTTATATTAGGTCCAGATAGAGGTGATGAATATGTAAAAAGTACAGAAATAGAATTAGAAACAATAGCAAGAGCTCAAGAATTTATTTCAGAAATAACACAAATTGAATTTAAAGGAAATGAAGCATCTTATAATAATAATAAAAAACAACTTACAGATATATTAGATGTATTGCATAGTAAAAAAGGAACAGTAGATTTACTTATAAATGGTGAAACAAAAACATATAGTTATTCTGATATGGTTGATATGTTTCCAAATGAAGCAAAAAGAACTGCATTAAAATCTGAAATAAGAAGTATTGTAGAATTAAGAACAAAACAAAATGATAATGCAGTAGAATCTCAAGAATATTATACTAGTGTTATAGGAGATGCAAAAACAAAAATTACAACTTTTACAGGTAGTAATGATGAATTATCACAACTAAAAGAAGAATATAAAAATTCTATAGAAAATTTTGTTCCAACTGATATATCTGAATCACACACACAAAAACAATTTACTTTAAAAAACAAAGCCTTAAATATACTTGAAGATTTAGGAGAACAAGTTCTTTATGATAGATTTAAAAAAAGACAAACAATTATTTTAAAACAAGATGAAAAAGAATTAGAACAAATAATGTATACATCAGAATCTGATGAATTAAAAAAATTATTAATAAAACATGAAAAAGATCATCCAAATACAAAATATTCAATTGCTAGTTATGATTCTATTACTGCTACTGCAAAAATTTTAAAACAAATTAATGTAGAAGATTTAGATGAAGATAAAATAGCACATAATTTATTTATATTAAATAATGGTATATTAACTTCAGACTATGATCAATTTCATTTAGATAATAATAGTGCTGTTGATACTAAAGAACTTTTTGAATTAACTGGTGCTGATGGTACAGATGCTATTAAAAATTTATTTGATAGATTTAATAGAGGTGGTCAAGGACAAGGTGCTAGTAAAAAAGTAAATAAAATTAATAATATGGTTTCACTTGTTAATGATAATAGACCAATAGAAGTATCATCTGGTGATGCAGACAAAATATTCGTACAATTATTACAAGAGGAATTAAGTTTAAATCCACAATTTAAAGACATTAATTTAGGTGATGATACAACTGTAACACAAATGTTAATGAAACCAGATGCTAATGGACAAACAATAATTAACAGTCCTGAATTTGCAACTGTTGTAAGTAAATTAAATACTTTGTCAAAACTTCCTAGTCCATTACATAGACTTTTGCATGATGCTAAAAATTTTGATACTAAAACTATTTTTGAAACATCATTACCTTTATTAGATATTATTAAAGAACACAATCCTATTTTATATGACACAGAAAGAAATAGAAAAAATTCTGGTATTAGTTATTTAGAAAGCATAGGAGGTATTAGTGTAGTATTAAATGATGATAATACATATTCTGGTATTACAGTAGAAAAAGTAGAATCATTTAATAAATTATTTCGTAATCCAGATATGTTAAATATAGTACATAATGATGTATATAAAATTATAGGTAAAAAAACTAAAGAAGATGCAACATCAAAAGATGTAAAACAAGCAATACAAACTATAGCAGAAAAACAATTTAAAAATAATGAAGATAGATTAAGTATATATAAAGAAAATTTATCTTTAATAACTAATGCTATATATGCAGATATTATATCACAAAGATTCATAGGAAGTGATAGTTTTGATGTACAAGGGTATATAGAGAAAGATTTAATATCAAGGGTAAATAAATTTGTACCATCATCTAAAACTCCATTTGTAAAATCTAAACCATCTAATAGCATTGACCACAAATTATCAACTAATAAAGAGATTACAATTACAAATAAATATAACGGACTAGAATCTTTAATGAGTACTTATCAAGTACAATTAGCAAATGCTATAAAAAATAATGGCAATGTATCTATTAATGAAACACAACCAGAGTTACTATCTATTATAGAAGAATCAATTACTATACCTGATGTAGGTAAAAATAGAACATTTTTAGCTGGTGACTTAAAAGAAAAAACAAAAATAAATGATTTTAATACAATTATTGCTAGTGAACATAATTTAGAACTTAATTTTAATAATGCTAATTTAAAAACAAATCAAGAAATATTATCTCCAACTATATCTATTGATGGAAAAAAACAAAACATACCTATTGTAATAGGTAAAAATGCTAAACTACAAGAAATAGAATCTGAAGAACTTGAAGATGGGTCTACTAATGTTACTTATGCTGTGCAGTTACATCATATAGATAAAAAAAATATGACAGCAACTAATAAAGATTATTTAATGGATGGTACAGATGTATTTAAATTTACTATTAATCGTACTAACCAACTAAATAATGCAATCAAAAATAAAGCAGTATTAGATTCTAAAAATTTAATTAATAACAATATTAAAATAGCAAAACGAAATATAGAAAATAGCACAGTATTAGCAGATAAAGATAAACTTAGAATATTAGATAACTTATCTTATAAAGAATTTTCTGAAGATAATTTATACAAGGATATAAAAAATGGTGCTAATTATATTGCTTATCATAGAGATAATTTATTTTTAGCAAAACCAGATGAAAATGGACAAGTAGAAACAGTACGAGGTACTATTATATCTTTAGACTCTTATCCAGAAGAAAGAACTTTACAAGAGTATTTAAAGAATGATGTTGGTTTGTTAAAAAAAACAACACATTATTTAGTACCTACTAAAAGAGTTAACAATCAAGGTGAATTAGAAGATGTACCACAAAGTCAAATAGTAGGTCATGCAAAAGCATTAGGTTTAAATAATTTAGTATCTGGCAATAGTGTGAAAGAAGTAAGACAACATGAAATTAGATTAAAAAAAGTCATTAATGCTGATAATGAAACACACCAAAAAAATCAAAATATAAAAGCACCATTACCTATTTTTACTGAAAATGCTAAAGGTGTAAAAGTAACTATAGATGTTATAAATGAGGTATTAGATATATCTGATATAGCATTTCCAAGCACTAAAACTGGTAGAGATGATAACTTTAGAATGATGTTAGGTACTGCTAAAGTAGAAAGTAAATTTGGTACAGCAACAGGTACTTTTAATCCTAATAGAGTTAGCACTGGTATTTTTCAATTTGATAAACAAAGAACTGTAATTGATGAAAATGGAGAACCTAAAGTCATTACACCTATATTTCCTGATTTACAAAAATTTAAAATTAAATCAAGTAAAAAGTTTGCAAAAAATGTAGAGATAATGGAAAAAGCAATTAACAAAAAATATCCAGACATGAACTTTAAGTTTACAGAACTTAAACATTCAGATTTAAGAATACCATTTAATGCCGCAGTTGTAATGAGATTGTGGTTAATGACAATACCAAGTTCATATAAAACTGTAGACCAAGCGGCAAAACTATATAAAGATAAGTTTAATAGTCGTGATCCTAATGCACAAGGTAGTGAAGCTGGTTTTAAATTATTGAATAGATATTTTTATAATAAATCAGTAGAGGATATAGTAGATGGCTGATTTTCAGAATCCATATAAAATAAATCATATTAGAAGTAGGCTTCCTGAAATATTTGAAGTAGAAGATAATCCTACATGGTGGAAAGATGTTGGTAGTAATTATAAACTTATGTATGCTCCAGTTATATCTAGAGTAAAAGAAGGACAGTTATTTGGTTTTGAAGATGATCCAGAATTTAATGTAACTACTGATATGTTTGATGGATCAGAACCTTTTGAATTATATGAAGACCTTATAGATTCTAAAAGTCAAAAAGAATTTGATTATAGAAAAAATATATATTCAAAGATGGAAGGTATAAGAAAAGATTTAAGTATAAATAATTCTATAACTGCTGGTTTATTTGCTGGTGTATTTGATCCTATAAATTTAATACCAATACCTACAGCAGTTGGTATGGGTTTTGCCAAAGGAGCGGCAAGATTAGCTATGGGTGCATCAGCAGTAACAGGAGTACAAGAAGGGTTTAGAGGATATAATGATCCATTGTATGAACCTATTGAAACTGTATTTGCATTAGGAGGGTCAACATTATTTGGTGGATTGCTTGGTGGTACTATAGGTCATGTAACAAGAAACTCTGGTAAAAATTTTACTAAATCAAGTTATTCTGATGATGGTGCTGATATATCTAAAGAAGTAAAAACTACTACTTATGAACCTAATGAAAAACAACCTGTTCCTAAAAAGAAAATAGAACCTGTAAATAAAGAAGATATAAAAGTATCAGGCGAAGTAGATTATAAAGATGTAAAACCTATACCTAAAAATAAAAATGATGAAATAGATGATGTAATACAAGAAGTTGATTTAAAAGAAAAAAGTATACAAGAAGAAGTAGCACCTGAAAAAGCATTTGGTTTAGAATTTACTTTAAAAGGTAGTATATTTGGTAGAACAGTAACAAGATTTAAAGCTAAAAGATTAAGAGATTGGAGTGTTAATGTTGCCGCTGATTTTGGTATAGCTTTTAGAGATTCTAAATTAGGTAGAGTTATAACAAACAATACTGTTGGTGGTACTGTAAATATGAATAAAGGAATTTGGTTAGGACAAACAGCAGATTATATTAAATTTGCACAAAACAAATATCTTGAAGCAGTACAAAATATTAAAGACCCAACATACATTACAGGTATAAATGTACCATTACAAAAAGAAAAAATAAGACAGTTTTTTACTAGAGATGGCACTTTAAAATATAAAGACTTTATGGATGAAGTAGGATTAGCAATTATAAAAGGTAGTGATTCAGGTAAAATAGAATCTGAAATACCACAAGTAAAAGAAGTAGCACAAAAGTTTTTAGATAAAATGGAGTTAGCAAAAAAAGCTGGTATAGAATCTAATTTTTTTATGACAGGTAAAAGTTTATTAAGAAGACATAAACAGTTAGCTACAGAAATACGAAGTGGTTTAAATATACAAAAAGGACTACTAAAAATAAATAGAAAAAAAGCAACTGGAGAATATAAATTAAGATTAAGATATAATTTACAAAGAATATATACAGCATTACAAAGTATAGAATCACTAGAAAGATTTCAATTTTCAAAAATAAGAAATACAGAAAGAACACAAGGTAGACTTGATGATTTAGTAGAACAATTAGATGCAGAAAGTGAAAATGCTTTTGCTGAATTTGAAAAAATAATAAAAAATCCAGACTCTATATTAGATATAGAAAAAGATATAATGAAAAGATTAAAAAAATCCCATCAAAGAAATTTAAAAGTGTTAAGAGAACTATCTGAAGAATTTGCAACTAGAGGATTAACAAAAAAACAAAAAGCATATTATGATATTTTAATTGATAGGGTTACAAGTATTTATAAAAATGCAACACCTAAAGAAAAAAGTTTATTGGATGAAATAATTACATTTAAAATTGGAGAAACAACTGTTCGTGGTAGTAAAGGTAGAGCTGATAAACTTAAAAGACTATTAGGTAAAATAGAAAATCCACAAAGATTAGATGCTGATTCTTTAATTGCAAATATGACAAGAACCTTTGAAGCATTATATACAAAGCCAGTAAAACCAACTAATGAACAATTTTATTTTACAAGACATTGGAATACAGGAGCAATACAAGACAATGAAGTATTATTTAGAGGTATCTTGTATAATCATTATCTTAAAAATCCTGTTGGTAGATTAGCACAAATTATTGAAGATGGAGATAAAGTAGCTATAGAAGCAGAAATAAATAAAAAAGTTACACAAACATATAATAGAATAATAGCAGACCATGACAATTTAAATGTAGAAAATATAAATGGTCAAGGATTAAACAAGTTTGTAATGCATAGGAAACTTGATGCACCTAATAGTTTGTTTGTAGGAGTAGGTCCAGATAAAATAAACTTTATTGATGTAAATGCAGATTCAGTAATGAGAGTATATATGCAAAGATTTGGACCAAATGTTGAAATGGCTAGAATGTTTGGTGGTGACAGATTTGGAGATAGTGAATTATTTCAATCTATAGATGATGGAATACAAAGATATAGCAAAGAAGTAAATAAAAATTATAATAAAGAAGCTAATAGATTTGCAAATCAATATGATGATATGAGAGAACTATCTTATGCAGTTATGGGTAGAATGGGATTAGGTGCAAATACAGGTTCACGATCTAATCAAGTAGCAAGAATACTGCAACAATATGCACAGCTTACTATGATGGGAAGTGCTACATTAGCATCATTAGCTGACCCATTTAAAGTTATTTTATCAAGAGGACTAAAAGAAACATTTGGCAGATATATTAATTCTTGGTTGTTAGATTTAAATGGATTAGAAAAATCATTACGAAAAGCTGGAGAAGATGATTTATTATTAGTTACAGGAGAAGCTAATGATCCAATACTTAATACAGTTGCAACAAGAATGTCTGATATTGATTCATCACTTGGTATGCATGGTAATAGAAAATTAGGTAGAGTTGGAGATAAAATAGCAGATATTACAGATAGAGCATCAGCAAGTTTTTATAATGTAAACTTATTAAATCAATGGACTACTGGTTTAAAGAAGTGGGTATCTAGTATGTCTGCTGATAGAATTATTAGAACAGGAATTGCTATAGTAGATGGTAAGCCAACAACAAAAAATTTAAAATTTGATGAACAAATATTATTACAACATGGTTTAACTAGAAGTGATTTAAGAAAAATAGCTAAAGTATGGAGAGCCAATAATGGAGAAAGAGGTAAAAAAATATACTATAGTAATGTTACTAAATGGATGGATCAAGAGCCAGAATTAGCTAGAAGATATATTGCGGCAGTTAGAGCAGATATTATTAGTACAATAATAACACCTACAGATGCAGATAAACCATTATTATCTTATGGTAAATTTAAAGGTAGTAGATTTGGTAAATTATTAGGAGATAGACAACATACATTTTTTAAAATACCTATACAATTTATGAGTTGGAGTTTTGCCGCTAATAATAAAATATTATTATCTACATTACAAGGTAGACACAAAGGAGTAATGTCTGGTGTTGTAGCTATGTTAGCGGCTGGTGTAGCTAGTGATTATATTAGAAATCCTGATTGGTGGAAAAATAAATCTTTAACAGAAAAGATTATAAGAGGTATAGAATATTCAGGATTAACAAGTTATTGGTTAGATATAAATAACTTTGTAGAAGTTTCATCCTATAATAATTTTGGTATAAGACCTTTATTTGGTCAAGAAAATCCTTTTGCTGGTGAAACTGGTGATGCTTTATCAGAACCATTTGGTCCTGTAGGTAGTTTAGCATATGATAGTTATAGATTAGTAGCAGATGATGAATTGACTTTAGATAGAAAAGCATCAATAATACGCAGATTGACACCTTATAATAATATATTATATTTAAAATGGTTGTTTAAAAGTATGGAAAATACTATAGTGGATCAGATAGAGGACTAAATGGCAATAGTAGTAAATGATACAACACCTAGAAACCAGTACACTGCTTCTGGTGGACAAACACAGTTTACTTATAGCTTTGAAATTTTTGAAGTAACAGATATTAAAGTATTTAAAGGTGCTACATTACTTACATATGCCGCTTCTCCAAGTGGAGTCACACAATATTCAGTACAAAATGCTGGTGTAAGTGGTGGTGGTACAATTACATTAGGTGGTGGTGCTACTGCAAGTGATGTATATACATTAGTAAGAGATATACCAGTAAAAAGAACAACAGATTTTCCTACATCTGGTCCATTTGTAATTGATAGTTTAAATACAGACCTTGATAAAATGGTTGCTATGATGGGTGAAAGAGAAGATGAGATAGCAAGGTCAATAAGATTAACAGATGATGACTCTACAGCAACATTAACATTACCTGTATCAGCAACTAGAGCAAATAAAGTTTTAACTTTTGATGGAAGTGGTAATGTAGCAACTACAATAACTGCTACTGATGTAACTACTGTTGCTGGTATATCTGCAAATGTAACTACAGTAAGTGGTATATCAAGTAATGTTACAACTGTAGCTGGTATAAGTAGTAATATAACAACTGTTGCTGGTAAAGCATCAGAGATTACTTCCGTTGCCGCTAAAGCTAGTTTAATAACTTCTGATTTTGTCAGCGACTTAAATACATTAGCAGTTACAGATGTTATAAATGATATAAATACATTAGCAACATCTGATATTGTAAGTGATCTTAATACATTAGCTACAAGTGATGTGGTAAGTGATTTAAATACATTGGCTACATCTGATGTAGTAGCTGATTTAAATAAATTAGCAACAACTGATATTGTAAATGATTTAAATACTTTAGCTACTACAGATATAGTAAGTGATCTTAACACATTAGCAACTTCAGATATAGTAAGTGATTTAAATACACTGGCAACCAGTGATATAGTAACTGATTTAAGTTTACTTGCTACTTCAGCAAATGTAACAAATATGGCTACATTAGGAGCATCTGGTGTAGTAGCAAATATAGCAACAGTTGCTGGTAATAACAGTAACATAAGTACTGTTGCTGGAATCTCAAGTAATATAACAACAGTAGCTGGTAACACTACAAACATAAACACAGTAGCTAGTGCAAATTCAAACATTACATCAGTAGCTGGGTCTATAGCAAATGTAAATACTGTTGCAAGTAATATAAGTACAGTAAACGATTTTTCTGCTAGATATAGAGTGGCAAGTTCTGATCCATCATCATCATTAGATGAAGGTGATTTAGCTTATAATACTACATCTAATGTTTTAAAGTATTATAATGGGTCAGCATGGGTAACTATAGTTGCTGGTTCTTTAACAGATGTAGTTCAGGATGGAACTCCCCAGCTTGGAGGTTCGCTTGATGTAAACGGAAATTCTATTGTATCTACAAGTAATGGTAATATAGCTATTACTCCAGATGGTTCAGGAAAAGTAGTATTAGATGGATTAAGTTATCCAACATCTGATGGTACAGCAAATCAAGCTATAACTACAGATGGTTCTGGTACTCTTACATTTGAAACAATTCAAGCAAGTGAGTTGACAACTGCTGGAAATGTGTTTAGTAATTATAATAGTATTAGTAGTAATTGTAGTACTACTACAGCAAGTACAAAAAATGCTATTTTGTATGGTGCAATTACAGTTAGTGGTTCTGCAACATGGACTATCGGTGGCAATGGGATTTTACAAATTTTATAGGAGATAAAAAATGGCAAGTACAGTAGCAGTAGATAAAATTCAAGGATCAAGTGGTACGACAGTTACAATACCAACTGGTCATTCACTTACAGTTACAGATGGTATAGGAATATCAAGTCTACCAACTATAACTGTAGCTAAAGGTGGAACAAATGCAACTTCAGCAAGTGCCGCTAGAACTAATTTAGGTCTAGTAATTGGTACAAATGTCCAAGCATTTGATGCAGACTTAGTAGCTAAAGATACAAACAATACATTTACTAAAGCACAAAGAGGTAGCACACAAACTGCTGGATCGCAAACAGGAAGCATAACATTAGACTTTGATACTTACCAAAACTTTGTTCTTACAGCAACAGGTAATGTAACACTAGCAAATCCTTCTACTGAATCAGTAGGACAATCTGGTATAATAGTTTTTATACAGGATGGTTCAGGTAGTAGAACATTATCACTAGGTACAGATTATGAAACTGCTGGAGGTGCTGGTTTAACAATATCAACAGGTGCTAACGCAGTCGATGTCATACCATATTTTGTCAAGGCTTCTGGGTCAATACAACTAGGAGCACCTCAACTTGCATTTGCATAGGTACATATATGTTTAATTCTGAGTTATTTCAAAATCCAGGCTCAAGTGGAGTAGCCTCTTTTTATGATTACCAAATATCTCAGAGTTTGCGAATTGGAAATGAATCAGATTATTTAAGTTTGGCTAGTGGTAGCACAAGTGGTAACAGAAACTATTGGACATTTTCTTGTTGGGTTCAAAGAACTAGACCAAATAGAGAAGAAGCTGAAGATGGAAGAAATATGATAATAGCCGCTGGTAGTGGTAGTGGCAATACAGACTCTACTATGCGTTTTCAAATTGATGATAAAGATTATCCTGGAACAGATAACGGAGATAGAATACGACTTAACTCAGCACTAACAAATATGGGTTCTACTAATGATAATAATTATAGGTTTATAGATAATACAGGATGGTTTAACATAGTGATGTCTAATAATAATGGTAGTATTATTGTATATAGAAATGGACATACGCATACTACTTTTAGTTTAGATGGTGGTGCTGACAGTGCTATGAACTCTGGTGATATGTATATAGGAAGAAGTATTAGTAATGATAGCACTTTATCAGGTTATATAGCAGAAGTTATAATGATAAGTCATAGTTCAAGTGCGGCAGTATTAACAGCAACATCTTTTGGAGAGTTTAAGAAAAACATCTGGGTTCCGAAAGATTTAAGTGCTTTGTCTTACAAAGATTTTTATTTAAAATTTGATAATGCAAGTAGTTTAGGTACAGATTCAAGTGGTAACTCTCGGACTTGGACTGTTAATGGTTGTGGAGTTGACCATAAATCTTTAAATTCACCAACAAGTGATGGGTAAAATATGAGTAAAAATTCTACATTCTGTACTGGTAATGATATGTTTAGAAGTGAATACAGTTCTGATCAAGGTTATCCTAAATACGAACATGGTAATAGACAAGCAAGATATTATAACAATCACAATGCTAGTGGTTTATGTAATATGGCTTTTACATCTGGTAAATGGTATTGGGAATATATAGTAAAAGCTGGTGGTAATTCTACTGGTATGATTATATCTATGGGTATAGCAGATGGAAATGTATATGTTAAAAATAATACAGGTGGTGGTGATGGAACACTAACTGGAGAAATAGGTTTAGATAGTAGAGATGGAGAAGTAAGAAAAGATAATAGTGTAACAAAAACCTATAGTGAATTAAGTGGTATAATACAAAATGGAAATATTATAGGTGTTGCTGTTGATGCTGATAATGGTGCAATATATTATTCTTTGAATGGTACGTTTATGGGTTCTGGCGACCCAACATCTGGTTCTAGTAAAACAAATGCTGGTGCTACATGGACAGTTAGTGGACAAACATGGTATCCTACAGTTTCTGTTCAAGGTGGTACAACTCCTGTACTTATAATGAATTTTGGACAAGACAGTACTTTTATGGGCGAAACCACAGCTGGTTCATCAGACGATGGAACGTATGGTTCCTTTAAATATTCCGTTCCCACAGACTTCAAAGCCATATGCACTGGGAATATGCCTACCTCTACAGACATTGACCCAGCAGCTACTGATGACGATATACCAGCAAAACAGCTAACTTGTGTTGCTTATTCAGGTAATGGTGGAACACAAAGTGTAACAGGCTTTAATTTTAAACCAGACTTTATGCTTTTTAAATCATATGATCAAGATGACCATTGGTTTGTTTATGATTCAACAAGAGGAGTACAAAAATATTTAATAACAAATGGCTCAGATAACGAAGCTACTGATAGTAATTCACTTACTTCTTTTGATACTGATGGTTTTACAACTGGTAGTGCTAATAAAATAAATGGTAATGCTTATTTATTTAATGTTTTTGCATGTAAAGCAAACGGAGGTACCACATCAAGCAATGGTACAGGAGATATTACTAGCACAGTACAAGCTAATACTAAAGCTGGATTTAGTATCGTGAAGTGGACTTCAAATAATTCATCTAATCAAACAATAGGGCATGGTCTAACTAAAGCTCCAAAGCTAATTATATCAAAACCATATACAACAGGAAGTTGGTCTTGGCACGTATTCATTCACTACTTAGGTAGTATAGGTGCTTGGCAATTAAATGGTTCTGGTGGTTTTACATCTGGTACAAATACTTATGGTGCTATGCCTACTTCTGATGTTTTTACTGTAGGTACACCTGGAAATTTAATGCCTAATAATAGCACTACAGATGTTGTAAGTTATTGTTGGCATGATGTTGATGGTCTGCAAAAATTTTCTACCTATACTGGTACAGGTCAAAGTATAGATGGTCCTTACGTACATACTGGATTTTTACCCAGAGTCTTAATATACAAAAGACCAGGTAGTGGTGCTTGGGTTTATGTTGCATGGCAAGATGGAACTATTAGTAATACTAGCTATCAAAATGGAAGATACAATCCAATATTTCAACAATTAAAAGTACAAACCAGTAGTGCAAGAGTACAAAACCAAGATGTGGTTTTTATGGCAAATGGATTTAAAATTATAAATAATGATTCGGATAGTAATTTAGCTGGAGTAACCTATCCTTATTTGTGTTGGGGTAATACTGCTCCATTTAAACTTAATAACCCTATGTAGGAGGTAACAATGTGGGCTTTAATAAAAGATGATAAGGTAGAACAGATTATATCTTATCCAACAAATATAGAAATAGATAATATAAAACACTCATTCAAAATATTTAATGCTTGGACTTGGGATGAGTTAAATGCAATAGGTATATATCAAGTAATACCAGCAAGTAGAGGAGATGATAGATTTGAACTTACTACAAATCAAACATTTACTTTTGATGCTAGTAAAAAACAAGTTACAATGTCTTATACTATAGCAGATAAAAATCTTGCAGATATAAAAGCATTAGCTATCGCACAAGTAAATAGAGAAGCAAATATGTTAATTAAAAGATTTAATTGGCTAGTAGAACGTAGTATATATGACAGTAGTAAAGCTATTCCTGATTCTGTAAAAACTTATGTAACAGCAATTAGAGGTAATGCCGCTACTATTGAAACAGCAATTACAAATGCTGGTGATATGGATTCTTTTAAAGCATTGTATGTTGAAGAAAGAAACTCAGATGGCACAATTAAAACACAAGCTAAAATATATGACTGGACAGATGATACAAATGTTAAAACGTATATTAGATAAAGTTAAATCTTTATTTAAAAGAAAAGCCAAGAGAGGTAGACCACCAAAGAAAAGACCTTTTTAATGGTTGAACCAGTAACAGCAGTATTAACTGGTATTGCTCTAGTTAAACAAGCAACTTCATTTATAAAAGAAAATATAAATACAGTACAAGATATATCTGGTGTTGCTAAACAGATAGATCAAATGTTTACTGGTCAACAAGAAATAAATAAAGAACGTAATAGAGTAGCAAATAGTACAGCAAATGAGTTAGGTTTATCTAGTGTTACTCAAAGTATAATTGATGCCAAGTTAGCAAATGAGCAAATGCAAGAGATTAAGAATATGATTAACCTCCGCTTCGGACCAAACACTTGGGATGAAATATTAATGGAACGTAAACGTAGAATAGAAGAACTTAAACAACGTAAATTACTAGCAAAGAAACAGAAAATGATTAAACAAAAAGAGATGATGGATGTAGCAAAACAAGCAACTATTGGTATAGGTATTGTATTTACTATCGTTGTATTATGTATTATTACTTACGTAGCATTTGCAGAAGAAATAGATACAGCAGAGTGTATGGTTTTTAAACCAAAGTATTATATGATTTGTATGAATGAAGGACATGAGTATGCTTTAATAGAACAACAGTTAGATATACTTGAATATAAAAAAACTCACATAATAATTAAGGAGAATCCAAATGGCATTAACAGCATTAATCGGACCTGCGACTAAACTAATTGGTAAGTTTGTTAGGGATAAAGATAAACAAGCACAACTTGCTCACGACTTATCTACTATGGCAGAGAAACACGCACAACAATTATCACTACAACAAATAGAAGTTAATAAAGCTGAAGCAAAGGGTAACTGGTTTCAATCATCATGGCGACCACTTGTTGGTTGGATATGTGCAATGTCATTAGGAATTAACTTTATGATCTCACCAATATGTGCTGGGTTTGGTATAACAATACCTCAAGCTGATATGAGTGTAATGATGCCATTGCTTTTAGGTATGCTCGGACTAGGTGGCTTACGTTCTTTTGACAAGTTAAAGAAAACTGATACTAAAAATCTAAAAAAGTAGGTACAATCATAAGCAAAGATTATTTAGTGGTACTCAGTGGTCATTTAAACGACTCGAAAAATCCCAGTTTTCTGGGCTAATCGTAGAACTTACCACCAGCTTCTTTCATTAACAAAACTATTCTTTCTGCTCTACTTTTAGTTTGTTTAAACCATTTTGAATCTTCAGCTTCGATACTTGCCTTATCATAATTACCTTCTTCGAGAGCAGTAATCATATTTTTAAACTTACTTAGTCTAGTTATACCTAAATTAAATGCCATGTTGTATACAGCTTTTTGTATAGGGTGTGGTGCAGTCTTCATGAATGGATAGTTTATATCTACTTCTGCTATCACTTCTTCTATTCTAGCTTTTAATAATAACCTTGCTTCTCTTTCAGATAGTCCATGATCTTGTACCTCAATACCATAACCTATAGTTTTTAATCCAGCTGGACAATCATATACTATGTGTCTTCCTCTATCTGTTTTTACTGAACCTTCATCTCTAACCAAATCATTTACTAAATCATCTATCATATTACCTCACAAATTTAAATTTTTTTACATTAATTTTTCTTACTTTCTTTTTAC
>MDTB01215275.1_pt1 | contig 18907 bp, 16 predicted proteins | sample 811161 | NCBI WGS metagenome assembly MDTB01 (sample SAMN05326650, study PRJNA326480) | marine metagenome | isolation source: seawater | place: Mediterranean Sea | collected 2009
AACTGCCAGAGCAGCACAAATCAGTGCAATTGTTCCGGCTAGGATATGTATTGGTAATAGAATTTGTATCATCTCATTCCCACTCAATAGTTGCGGGCGGTTTGCTGGAAATATCATAAACCACTCTCGAAACCTTTGATATCTCATTGATTATTCGATCTGATACCAAATTGAGAAAGTCATGATTAAGTTTTGCTGCTCTAGCCGTCATAAAGTCTATGGTTTCTGCTGCTCTTAACGCTATGACATATTCGTAACGACGGGCATCACCAACAACGCCCACACTCTTTATCGGTAAAAATACGGCAAAAGCTTGGCTGACTTTGTCATACAGCTTATGTTTAACCAACTCTTCCATATAAATGTGATCTGCCTCTTTTAAGATCTCTAATTTTTCTTTTGTAATGTCGCCCAAGGTTCGGACCGCCAAGCCAGGGCCTGGAAAAGGATGCCTTTTGATTAAATAGTCCGGAAGCCCAAGTTCTTTTCCTATTTTTCTAACCTCATCTTTAAATAAAGAAGTTAATGGCTCGACTAAAGGTAATTTCAAATAAGACGGTAAGCCGCCAACGTTGTGATGAGACTTTATAACGTGTGCCTTGCCATTTTTTATACCCGAAGATTCAATAACATCAGGATAGATTGTGCCTTGAGCCAAGAATGAAATATTTTTTAGTTTTTTAGTTTCTTTTAAAAACACATCAATAAAAGTTTTGCCAATTATTTTTCTTTTCTTTTCAGGATCAGACTCCCCTTTTAAGTTTTTGAGAAATAGCCTCTCACTATCTGAAAAATTTATATTTAGTTTCAATCCTCGTTTAAGATCTTTTTTAACCTGTTCGGCTTCGCCCTTCCTGAGCAAGCCATTATCGACAAAAATACACTCTAAGTTTTTGCCTATTGCTTTTGAAAGCAAAGCAGCCACTACTGATGAATCGACTCCACCTGAGATTCCTAATAATACTTTCTCGTCTCCAACTTGAGACTTAATATCTTGGACTAACGAATCAACAATATTTTTGGGTCGCCATTTTCCACTACATCCACAAATATCTTTAACAAAAGTTTTTAAGATTTTCTGACCTTGACTAGTGTGCGTTACTTCAGGATGAAATTGAAAACCATATTTTTTTAGTTTTATATTTTCAAAAGCAGCAATTGGACTATTGTTAGAAGAGCCTATTTTTTTAAAATCTTTTGGCAATTTAGTAACTTTGTCACCATGACTCATCCAAACATTTAACTCACTAGTTTTTGTTGAAAGACCTGAAAAGATTGATCCTTTATTAACTTTAAGAATTGCATTGCCAAATTCTCTTTTATCAGAAGAACTAACAATGCCGCCAAAATGCTTTGCCATGGTTTGCATGCCGTAACAAATACCAAGAACAGGGATCTCACTGCCTAGTAGTTTTGGGTCAAATTTAAGAGCTTTTTTAGTATTAACTGACTCTGGTCCACCAGACATGATGACCCCAGAGGCATTGATTTCAGTAATTTGTTTTAACGAAGTCTCGTGAGGCAAAATTTCAGAATAAACGCCTGCCTCTCTTATGCGTCGAGCAATGAGTTGAGTGTATTGCGAGCCAAAGTCGAGAATGATTATTTTTTCAGATGTGATTCCCGCTTTCACCAATTTAGCTCATTCGATAATTTGGCGCTTCTTTTGTTACGCTGACATCGTGGACATGGCTTTCCGTTATTCCTGAAGAAGTAATTTGGATAAATTTAGGTTTCGTTTTCATGGTCGCAATATCTTTGGATCCGGTATAGCCCATGCTTTGTCTTAAGCCTCCTAAAGCCTGATATAAAGTTGTTTCAACCAACCCCTTATAAGGCACTCTACCTTCTATACCTTCTGGAACTAATTTATCTGACTGAGTAATATTGCCTTGAAAATATCGGTCTCCAGAACTGGTTTCGCCTGACATTGCTCCTACAGATCCCATGCCACGATAAGATTTATAACTTCTGCCTTGATAGAGCTCTACTTGGCCAGGAGCTTCTTCAGTTCCAGCTAAAATTCCACCTAACATTACCGTATCGGCTCCAGCAGCTATGGCTTTCGCAATATCACCGGAAAATCTGATTCCACCGTCCGCTATAATTGGAACTCCTTTTTTACCTATCGCCTTAACTACATTGGCTATAGCAGTAATTTGAGGAACTCCTACCCCTGTTACTATTCTTGTTGTACAAATTGAGCCTGGACCTATTCCAATTTTCACAGCATCAACGCCAGCTTCAACCAAAGCCATAGCCCCTTCTCCAGTTGCAATATTTCCTGCGATTACTTGGAGTTCAGGATATGTTTTTTTGACTGCTTTAACTCGATCAATGATTCCTTTTGAATGTCCATGGGCACTGTCAACGACAATAACGTCAACACCTGCTTGGACTAGAGCTTCTAGTCTTTCTTCTGTGTCAGGACTATTGCCTATAGCTGCACCACTAAGCAATCTACCTTCGATATCTTTTGAAGCTAAAGGAAAATCTTTGGTTTTATTGATATCTTTTAAAGTAACTAAACCTTTAAGCATGAAAGCTTCATCAACCAATAAGATTTTTTCTATTCTGTTTTGATAAAGCAAACCTTTGATACTATCTAAATCTTCATTTTCTTTAGCAGTGATAAGCCTATCTTTAGGAGTCATGATGGTTCTCACGTTAGCTGAAAGGTCTGATACATTTCTAAAATCTCGAGAAGTTACAATTCCTACCAAATCACTGCCATCGACTACTGGCATTCCTGAAATATTTAAATCTTGAGTTAATTTAGTAAGCTCTCCAATGGTTTTATCTGAAGAAATAGTAATGGGATCTCTAACGATACCGCTTTCAAATTTTTTCACAGCCAAGACTTCTTGAGCTTGATCTTCGATTGAAAGATTTTTATGGATAATACCTATACCGCCGAGTTCAGCTAAAGCAATAGCCATTCTAGATTCAGTGACTGTATCCATAGCCGCTGAAACAATTGGGATTTTTAAAGATATGTTTTTCGTTAATTTAGTGGTTAAATCTGCCTCGTGGGGCAATACTTCTGAGTAATCTGGGACAAGAAGTAAGTCGTCGAAGGTCAATGCTTGTTCTGGTAACAACATTTTAAGATTATACAGAAAGATATGAAAAAATAAACTATGAGCAAAATAACTAAATTTAAGGGCTGGCAAATGGTTTATACCGCAATGATGATGGAGTTTTCAGTTGTCGGTTTCGTTTTTTATTGTTTTCCATTGATGTTTTCTCATCTTGAAAGAGATCTTGGAGCAACTCAATCGCAACTTTCAGGCGCCCTTTCTCTCTTTTTTATATTTTCTGTCGTTGCCTCAATATTTCTAGGAAGGATCTTAGATAAATATTCTGTAAAAAAAATAATGACAATAGGTGGTTTAATTTTTGGATTTGGGCTTCTATCAGTTTCTTTTATTGAAAACAGCCTTAGTTTATTGCTAATCTACGCAACTTTTTTTGCTATTGGCGGACCTGCTTTAGGAAATCTATCAGTTACAAAATTAGTTGCTAATTGGTTTGAAACAAATGCTGGAATGGCTTTAGGTATTGCCGCTATTGGCATTTCTTTTTCCGGTGTAGTTTTGCCGATACTAGTTGACCCATTGATAGATCTCATTGGATGGCGAAACGTCTATTTAGTGTTTGGTTTTATAGTATTTTTAGTTCTTCTTCCTGTTGTAAGATTTTTTGTAATAGATACTCCTGAAGAAATTGGACAACAAAAAGATGATTTAGAAATACAGCCAGAGGCATCTAAGAATACTGATTTAATGGAAATAGCAGATTTTTTTAAATCAAAAATATTCTGGATAATCTCATTAACTTTTGCATTTCAATTTTTTGCTATGGGTGGAGTACTCCTGCATTTGCCTTTGCACTCGGAAAAAGTCGGTTTTATTGAAACATTTTCATTCGTTGGTTTTCCAGTAAAACAGTATGTCTTCGCTTATTCGCTTGCAGCTTTTGGCGGAGTTTTGGGAAAAGTTTTATTTGGTTATTTAATCGATAAATTAACAGCCAATAAACCGGTCATGTTAATGATGTTGATGCAATCTATTGGAATCTTTGGATTAACTATTTCTAATAGTTATGGCTTATTTACGATTTTTTGTTTCATCTTTGGAATGGGGTTTGGTGGAGCAATGGTTTTGATGAGCGCATGTTTTTTAAAGGCATTTGGCTCTGTTAACCTTGGATCAGTAAGAGGTTTTTCAGGTTTGATCGTGGTTCCGCTTCAGCCCGTAGGAATATTTATTGTAGGCAGAGCATTTGATATGAATATTTATATCGAAGCCTTTCTGATGATGGGCATCGTATCTTTAATTGCTTTTGCAATTGGATCTCGAATTGTAATTCGTTAATGCTCAATTAGAGTAAATTGAATCAGTTTTTGCTGCTGCAATGAAATCATTTTTATGCAGCCCTTTAATTTTGTGAGACCACCAAGAAACAGTTACTTTACCCCATTCTAATATTATTTCTGGGTGATGATCTTCTGTCTCTGCCATTGCAGCAACCTTTGAAACAAAATTCAAACCATCTAAATATGATTTGAAGGCAAATCCACAAGTTAATCTTTGAATCTTATCAATTTCAACTAACTCCCAAGCAGGTATCTGAGGCTTTAATTCAGCAATTTCTTCTTTGGTGACTAGAGGAGCATCTACATTGCAAGCTTCGCAGGATTTATTTATTAAGTTATCTTCGCTCATTTAATTAATTCCGCCTTTTGTTAGCTTAACTGGATCTAGTATTTTTCTGAGTCTAGCCTCGCTTATATCTGTCTCTTCAAGAGCAACTTCGATAATTGGTCTGTCTTCTTTGTAGGCTTTTTTAGCTATGGCAGCTGCTTTTGCATATCCGATAATAGGATTTAAGGCTGTTACTAAAATTGGATTTTTATTCAAAGAACGCTCAATAGATACCTTATTAACCTTAAAAGATTTAATGGCTTTATCAGCTAAAACATCCATCCCGCCTGCTAAAATATTTATACTCTTGAGTAAGTTATAACAAATAACCGGTAACATTACATTGAGTTGGAAATTACCTGCTTGAGCAGCTACTGTGATTGTTGCATCATTTCCAATGACATCTGCAGCTACCATTGTCATAGCTTCGGGGACAACAGGATTTACTTTACCCGGCATAATACTGCTCCCTGGTTGCAATGCCTTTAACTCTATTTCAGATAAACCTGACAGTGGTCCACTGTTCATCCATCTTAAGTCATTAGATATTTTCATTAAAATTACTGCTAAATTTTTCAATTCTCCAGAGACTTGAACAGATGTGTCTTGCGCGCTTAAACCCTGAAATAAATCATCGCATGGTTTGAATTTAGAGCCAGTTAAATTTGAAACTTCTTTAGCAAAAATCTTAGCAAATTTAGAGTGTGCATTAATACCCGTGCCGATAGCTGTTCCGCCTTGAGGGAGTTCCAAAAGTTTTTGTTCTAATATTTTTAACATCTCTTTAGAAGAGCTTAATTGAGCTGACCATGCTCCAAGCTCTTGAGAAAAATCAATTGGCATAGCATCCATTAGATGAGTTCTTCCAGTCTTAACAATTCCTTTCAGAGAGGTAGCTTTTTTATCTATGGTGGCAATTAATTTGTCGAGAGTAGGAAATAATTTTTGAGACAAATCTATATGTGCGCTTACTTTTATGGCAGTAGGAATAACATCGTTACTACTTTGACTCATATTCACATCATCATTAGGATCAATTTTTACACTGCTTGATTTAGTAGCCAAATTTGCGATGACTTCATTAGCATTCATATTAGAACTTGTTCCTGAACCGGTTTGAAATACATCTAAAGGAAATTCTTTATTATGTTTGCTTTGCCAAACCTCTTTAGCCGCTTTAGAGATTGCGTTTGCTGTTTTAGGAGCTAAAAGACCTAAAGTTTTATTAGCTTTTGCAGCTGCATCTTTGATAATTCCTAAAGAATCAACAAATGAATTGGTAAAAGGAAAATCCATTTTAATTCCGCTAATGGGAAAGTTTTCAACAGCTCTTTGAGTTTGCGCTCCGTATAATGCGTTTCGGGGAACATAAACTTCACCCAAACTATCTTTTTCTATTCGAAATCCTTTTTTTGCTTTTGCCATAATTTATATAATGTTTAAAATACAATTGTACAAAATAATACATTGTATATTTGAACTAAATTAATATTATTTTAGAGGCTTTTATGTCAGACGAAAAAAACGAAATTAATCTTCCTATCGATACATCCTTAGGGAAGTTGCCGCAGAAAGAAAAAGGTTCTTTAGCTCCTGTTGAATGTAATACCATGGAAGAAATCAGAAGACATCAGTTAGAAAGGTTAGCAGCTGGATTTAGAATGTTTTCTCATTTTGGCTACGATGAAGGTATTGCTGGCCATATCACTTTAAGAGACCCAGAATTTCCTCATTATTTTTGGGTTAATCCTTTTGGTAAGCATTTTGGACAAATTTGCATTTCAGATTTAATACTTGTTGATCGTGATGGAAACATTGTGCAGGGAGAAGGTAAAATGTTAAACACAGCTGCTTTTGCAATCCATTCAAGATTGCATGAAGCAAGATCTGATGTAAATGCTGCAGCTCATTCTCATTCCATGTATGGCAAATCATTTTCAACTTTAGGCCGTTTATTAGAACCCATTACTCAAGATTCATGTGCCTTTTATGATAATCACGTCTTGTTTGATGACTTCACTGGTGTTGTTTTAGAAACTGATGAAGGAGATAGAATAGCCAAAGCTTTAGGTGATAAGAAAGCAGCAATTCTTAAAAATCATGGTCTTCTGACTACAGGGGAGTCTGTTGATGCTGCGCTTTGGGCATTTTTATCAATGGATAGATGCTGTCAATCTCAACTTATTGCTGAATCAGCTGGGCAAATGGAAAGAATAAGCGATGATGTTGCAGAGCTTACCAAGACTCAAGTTGGATCTGAATTTGCTATGTGGGCAAGTTTTCAACCTATCTATGATCTAATGCTTGAAAAAGATGATAGTTTTTTAAGCTAAAAAAATAAAAAAAATTGTTTTCGTTATTTTTACTATATCTTCTGGTGAGTTTTATAATTCACTTTTTAGTTCGCGATTTTTTTAAGAAAAGAGGCTTTGTTGATTCTCCTGATGGAATTAAGAAAAAACATAAGAATGATATACCTCTTTCTGGAGGCTTATCTTTTGCTGTTTCTTTTACCATTTTTTCTATATTTTCTTTTGCTGTTTTTTATTTTAAGTTAGATAGTCTTTTTAGTCCCAGCCTACTGGAGGTTGTATTGGTTCCTGATAACTATCCATATGTTTCTCTTACATGGTTGATAATTTTATCAATGGTGCTACTGGCGATTTGTTTAATAGATGATCTTATAAATCTTCCTGTTTGGGTAAGGTTATTTGCTCAAATAAGCTGTACCACTCTAATGATTCAATTAGGGGATATGAGTATTGTTAATTTGGGTCCTATATTTGGCGGTGAAGATATTATTCTTCACGAATATCTAGCATTTCTTTTTACACTGTTTTGCGTTGTAGGAATAACAAATGCATATAATTGGATAGACGGTATCGATGGATTATTTTCGTTACAAGTTTCTATCGCTATTATAGGAATTTCTATTCTAATAGGTGATTTTAACTTCGCCTCCATAGCTTTCATTGCCGCTCTTTTGCCCTACTCAATCATGAACTTAGGCTTCTTGGGAAATAAGTTTAAAGTTTTTATTGGAGACCACGGAGCTATGACAATTGGTTTTCTTTTGGCGTGTAATTTTGTTTTGGCTACTCAAAGTTCTTTTATTGAAGTTCGTCCTGTAGACGCTTTATGGTGTGTTGGATTAGTTTTGCTAAATGCGATTCAAGTAATGTGGTTAAGATTTAAAAGCAATGTTTCTGTTTTTAATTCAGACAGAAAACACATCCATCACTTGTATTTAGACTTAGGATTTTCAAACAGGGAAACCCTTTTAATAGTTTCTTTGATAAGCATAGCTATCTCCTCTTTTGGAATAACTTTAATGTATTTTAATGTCCCGGAATGGATATCTTTAGTGTTATTTCTATTAATGTTGCCCTTATGGAGCTTGTTAAGTTATTTAATGAATAAAACTAAGAATCTTTAAAAATTTCTAACAATGTATTTTTGCCAAAATACATTTCATCATTAACGAAAAATGTAGGGATTCCAAAAACTCCCCTTTCAGCAGCTAAACTAGAGTTACTCAAAAGCTTATCTTTTATATCTTGCGTGCCCATTAAATTAAAAAGTTTTTCTGAATCAAATCCAGCTTCATCATAAGCTGTTTTTAAAACTTCAGGATCATCTAATTTCTTTTCTTTTTCCCACATTTCGATAGACATTTTTTCTATGTAGTCTGCTAAAAAACCTTCTTCCTCTGCTGCAATAGCGCCTCTCATCAACATGAGTGTTATAACAGGAAAATTCGGATTCATTTTGAATTTAGTTAAATTATGAAAATCGATAAATCTCTGCATTTCTAAGTTTTCATATTCTAATTTTCCTTTAACCTCTGCAAAAGCCATCATAGGTGGCTGGTTATTAGTTAATTTAAAGATTCCTCCCAAAAGAACAGGAATGTAATTTATTTCTATATCCGATTGATTAGTATATTTTTTTAAAGCTTGATGACTTAAATAGCCATTTGGGCTTGCAAAGTCGAAGTAAAAGTCTATTTTTTTCATAACTCACATCCATCCATTGAAAAGTTTGATTTATTTCCTGAATCTTTTAATTCTACAATATATTGACATTTAGTAGCAAAATCTTTAATTCTGTCATCTGAAGCCAATCTTTTTAGTTCATCCGAATGAAATAATTGAGATTTGGCCATCCTAATTCCCTTATCTTTATTTGTATCTAATATTATAAATTTGTTTGTATTTTTATCTAAATTCCAAGCATCCCAATTAACTAGATTTTTATCTCTACCTTTGCCCGGATTTCCTGAATAAGCAAACTCTGCCCAATAAGACATCATTGCATTAGAAAGCTCTCTAGCTGCATCTCTGTTTGAGTCATTAATGATATAATCTTCAAACCCAAAATAACGAAATATTCCAGAGACAAAGGAAATTTCAAACCCATGAGCTGCGCCAAAGATTTTTGAAAAATCCATCCAAAGATATTTTGGTTCTTCATCCCAGTCAAATCTGTAGGCATAAACCTCTGAATTACCCGATTTAATTAATCTTCTTGCTGGATTATCAACACCATTTATCTTCCAGTTTTTTGAGGAATATTCATTTTCAATTTCATATTTTTCTTTATCCTTTACGAAAATGAGAATATTTAAAACTCTTGTCACATAGTCAGGATCCATTGAATAAAATAATTTCATTTCATCTCTGTTAGTTCCAAGCATCGTGGGCACTTTATTAAATTGGTTCTTTTTAAAATTCATCCCATCAACCGGTAACACATATCCGTCAGCTATGATTCTTGGAACCCTAAACATTCCAGCCACAGTGGCTTCATCATAGACTTCATAGATTTCTTCAGGATTTAAACTTTGCAAAAAGTCAGCAAGCATTAAATCGTCCATAGAATCTTGCATGATTTTTGCTTCAAATCGATCTTTAGCTTGGTTTTTTTTAACTAGAAATTTATTAACTGCTTCTTTTGAGCTTGTAGGAAGACCGGGACTATTTTCATCGTCTATATAATTAGACGCTTGTGATAAAGAAAATGATCTAGTCGAACCACTTTGTGAAATAGCTTTGTGAAACAAATCTTTTGCAACTGGAGAAGAAATTAAGGAAAAAACATTATGTCCTCCTGCTGACTCTCCAAAAATTGTTACATTTGAAGAATCGCCTCCAAAGTTTTTAATATTTTCTTTTATCCATTTCAAGGCTTCTATTTGATCAAGCAAGCCGAAATTTCCTGACTTGTCTTCTAAAGATTTTCCAGTTTTATTTAAACTGGGATGATAAAACCATCCAAGCGGACCCAAACGGTAGTTTATAGTAACAACTATCAAATTATGTTGACTCGCAAGCTTACTAAAATCATAAACGTTAGCAGATCCTGTAGTATTTCCTCCTCCATGTATCCAAACCATTACAGGAAAATTAGAGTTTAGTGAAGAATTTTTAGGAGCATGGATATTAAGATATAAACAATCTTCCGAGCCTATGTAATCAGAATTACTTTCATCATATTTAACAATGCGGCCATTATTCTGGAAGCATATATCTGAATGGGTTAAAGCTTTGATAGTAGTATCAGATTTTCTTTTTGAAACAGGTGCACGCCATCTCAATTCACCTATTGGAGGCTCTGCATATGGTATACCTAACCAAGTTATAGAATCATAATGATCTTGAAACCCAACTATCAAACCAGAAGAAGAATCTCTTAGGGTAGAAAAATCTTCAACTATTATTTTCTTAGCGCCATTATCAACTGAACAACTTACTAAAATTATAAATAATAATAAATAACTAATTTTTTTAATCAAAATATTCCCCTCAAAATAAGTTTATGAAACTAAACTCTTTAGTTATTATGCAAGAATAAAAACAAAAAAACTATTATGGAAATATCACCAATACCAACTCTTTCAAAAGAAATAAATGAGATCAGAGAAAAAACATCAACAATAGTTGCTGACAAAATTATCCCTAACGAAAGCATAATCTATCAAGGCGGTGATTCCGCTAAAAAACTCAGAGAAGAAATTAAAGCTGAAGTAAAAAATAATGATCTTTGGGCTCCTCATTTACCGAAAGAATATGGAGGTATGGGAATAGGATTTATGGCGCATGCATATATGAATGAGATTCTTGCTTGGTCTCCTTTGTCAAATAGATTGTTTGGTGTAATTGCTCCAAATTCTGGAAATCAAAAAATACTTTTAAAATATGGAACCGAAGATCAAAAGAAAAAGTGGTTAGAACCTTTAATTGCTGGAGAAATTGAATCTGCATTCTCCATGACAGAGCCTGATAATGCTGGATCGGATCCTAGATCGATTACAACAACCGCAAAAAAAGAAGGAGATGAATGGGTTATTAATGGTCATAAAGTTATGACGTCAAATGGAATAAGAGCTAATTTTGCCATTGTAATGTGTAGAACCGAAGAAGAGAGTGACAGTGGCGAAGTTAATTCAAGAATGACTCAAATCATAGTTCCAACAGATACGCCTGGATTCAACATAGTCAGGTCAGTTCCGATTTGGGGGCATACAGGAGGCGATCATGTAGAAATTAAATACGAAGATGTTCGAGTGCCAATTGAAAATCAATTGGGTGCAAGAGGATCCGGTCATGCAGCTGCCCAAGACAGGCTAGGAGCAGGAAGAGTGTTCCATTGCATGAATAGTATAGGTCAAATGTGGAGAGCCTTTGATTTGATGATGCAAAGAACTACAACTAGAGAAGTTCATGGAGGTCTTTTAGAATCAAAACAATTAATTCAAGGTTTCATTGCGGATTCCTATATAGATATCCAAACAGCTAGATTGATGACAATTCATTGTGCTGAAGTCATGGATTCAGAAGGCGATCCTAGAGTTGATATATCTGCAATAAAAATATATGTCCCAGCAGCAATGCATCGAGTAGTAGATAGAGCAATTCAAGTTTATGGTTGGAAAGGCGTATCTGCTGATCTACCATTATTTGGGATGTATCAAGGAGCTAGAACTCTAAGACTTGCAGATGGTCCTGATGAAGTGCATAGAATATTGATAGCAAAACAAATACTCAAAAAATACAAAGAAGGTCTTTCATGGGATTTTGGAATCTAAGATTTAATTATTTTGGCCTCTTTAGCCATATTTTCTATCAAAAAATCTTTAGGCTTTCCTATTTTTACTAATTTTAGACTCGAGGAAGCTTTAGCAATCAATTCTTCGTTTTGGTAAAGTTCTGCTGATGCAAAACCAATGGATTTTCCTAGCTTTGTAATTTTTGATTGACAAAAAAGTTTACCAGGTCTTCCTGCAGCAAGAAAGGAAACGTTTATATCTATCGACATGGGCGTATATATAAAATCTGTTAACTCCATAACTAGAAATGCCATACATGAGTCCATCATTACCGTTGAAAAACCTCCCTGAATGATAGTTCCATTTGAATGACAAATATCTTCAGTAGCTTCAAAAGACATGCTTAGTGATTCATTTTTATAATTTATCTCTAAAATTTTTGCCGAAAGTTGCTTCATATATTCGGGAGTATTATCTTTATTCATTTTTATATTTTTGAAAAAGATTCAATAGCTCTCTTTCTTGAAAAAGAAAGATCAACAATCATTTTTGGATATTTTAATTTAGCTCTTGTTTCTAAATCTGGATTATGGATTTCTTTTGGAGATAATTCAGAAAAAATAGGAAGATATTTTTTAATAAACTCCCCTTCTTTATCAAATTTCTCAGATTGAGTGATGGGGTTGAAAATTCTAAAATAAGGTGCAGCATCAACTCCGGTAGAAGCGCTCCATTGCCAGCCGCCAACATTTGAAGCATGATCGCCATCAATTAGATTTCTCATGAAATATTCTTCCCCTTTTTTCCAATCTATCAATAAGTTTTTACTTAGAAACATAGCTACTACCATTCTCAATCTATTGTGCATCCAGCCAGTATGGTTTAGTTGAGTCATAGCTGCATCTATCAGCGGGATTCCTGTAGTACCATTGCACCAAGCATTAAAGTCATCTTCATCATCTCGCCAAATTAAAGCATCATATTTCTCATTGAAAGATTTTTTCATACTAACCCTTGGATAATGATAAATAATATATTTATAAAATTCTCGCCAAATTACTTCATTGAACCAAGAAAAATGACCACTTCCAGGAATATCTTCTGAAAATTTTGATAATAAATTTATGCAAGATTTAGCGGATATAATTCCAGATGCAAAATAAGGAGAAAGACGACTAGTTGAATCTAATTTTGGGAAGTCCCTAAGATTTTTATATTCATTTATTTTATCTTCAATAAAATTTTCAAGTATGCGATGAGCAGAATTTTCTCCTGGCAGATATAGATTTAAGGCTTCTTTATGTAATTTACTACTCAATTGAAAATCTGGAATTGGATCGCTGTCTTTCAAAACTTTGCTTTGCATCATGGGTTCAGGGATTAATTTTAAGTGATTCTCGCTTAGCAAAGATCTAAAAGCCCTTGAATATGGTGTAAAAACTTTAAAAAAAGTATCAGATCCAGTTTTAATTAATTCTGGATCAATAATGGATGAGTCATATGAAAAAAATTTAATTCCTTTATCAGTAAGTTTTTTTTCTAAATCAGCATCTCTTCTCCTCTCATTGATTCCATAATCTTTATTCATATAAACACCGGAAGCTTTTATAGAGACCGCTTCTTCTAAAATTTTTATTGACTCATCTTCTACTCCATTTGCATGAAGAATTTTTAAATTAATATTAAGCTTATTTAATCCTTCTTTGAGAATTGCTAAATTTTCTAGCTGGAATTTAATTTTAAGAGGGCTATCGTTATGTAGATTCCATTTTTTTGGATTAAATATATAAATAACTTCTAAACTGGTAGAGTTTTTAGAGGCTTCATACAAAGCTAAGTTATCAGCAAGTCTAAGATCATTGGAAAAAATATAAAGATTGTTCATAGAAAGTGTTTATATGATGCTAATCGCTGTGCTCAGCTTGATTAAAAATTTCATCACTTTTATATATTAACGGGTTACTTCATCATGTAGCAACCCGTTATACTCGAGCTAAGGAGAGATTTCTGGGGAGAAAAGATGGCTCGAATTCTATAATTATATATATCTAAAATTAAAAAAGGGTTATAAATAAGGTAAAAATAGTTATAAGGCTAAGGATGAACATTAAATTCTATCTCAGCATTTTTTAATCTATCTATCAAAGCATGTCCCAAACCAGAAGCAGAAGTTAAGACCCCTCCGAATTCTGTGCCTCCTGGTAAATTGTCTGATAAAGCTAGTGTTAAGGCAGATTCACAAACTAACTTAGATGTAGATTTGTAACCAGGATCACCTGAGCCATAAAGTGAACAGATTTTTTTTTCGCCATCTTCTGCTTCTGCAATAAAGGTTGATCTAAACCATCCGTTATTTTGAACTTCTTCGCTAGGGCCTTCACCAGGTTTAGGGAGAAATCTTCTTACTATATTTTTTAGCGGAGAAGTAATGATTAAGAAACCAAAAATTAATCCATAGGATGCTCTTTTGGCTGTATTTTTATTTTTATAAAGGCCGTATTCTCCGAAAGTAAAATTAGAGCCGTAGCTGTTTTGATTTTTTTCCATTAAGGCTGCCGATCTTCTTACAACTCTTGTATTTCCCGCTGCCATAACAAACATTCCGGACCAGGCATCTAACTCTTCTATCTTTTCTATTCTCATTTCATCTTTTGAATTTTTTCGCTGTTCTTCAGAAGTAGAATTTTCAGGATTAAGCAAAAAAGGATCTCTCATTTCTTTAGTTAGTTTGCCCATTGAAAAAGCTGTTTCTATAGTTCCTCCAGATGCTTCGCCACTCCATTCTTGAAATAGATCAACTCTTTTAACTGGTTTCTCAAATTGAGATACAGCAAATAAAGTGCCGATATCTGAGGGTATTGAATCATATCCACAAGAAGGAATAATTCTTATACCTTTTAAATTGGCATTATCATTGTGTCTATCTATTAGTGTTTTTACCCAATGATTTTCGCCTGTAATATCTGTGTAATGCGTTCCTTGATTTACGCATGCTTGAACTAATAAATCACTATATCTAGCAAACGGTCCTGCAGTAGATAAAATAACTTTTGTTTGCCGAACTAAACTATTTAATTTTTCTAAATCATCTCCATCTGCTACAAAAATTTTGCATTCAAGATCTAAATCAAGATTTACTTTTTCTAATTTTTTTTTATTTCGACCTGCAATAGCCCATTTTAAATCTGGATAATTCTCTTTTAAATATTTTGCGCAAAGCTGTCCTGTAAAACCCGTAGCGCCGTAAATGATTACTTCAAATTCTCTATCCATATATATACCTCTTAATTTGAATCTAAATTTAACATCTACGAGAATTTAAAGGATTTTTTTTAGCTTGTCTTAAAAAAATCAGACGAGCTGTATGGAAATAGAGCAAAACTTAAAACATTTTCTTCTGATTTACTTAAATCTGATAATGAATTCTGGGAACAGAAATTACACAAATCATTTTTTAATTTATCAAAGTCATCTTCAATTAGATCAGCAGGCCTTGAAAAAATAGGCTTTATTCTTTCATTTGCTAACCTTTTCAATTCTTCATCAACATCTCCAAAAATATTTCCATATCTTCCAGAAATTAAACTAACCATTTCCATTGATAGGTTTTTATATCTTTCACCATCTACAATATTAGCTAGTGCTTGAGCGCCTATAATTTGAGAAACTGGAGTTACTAAAGGCACATAACCCAAATCTTTCCTTACTTGAGGAATTTCATTAATTACATTACTAATATTTTCTTCTTGATTTAATTGTTTTAATTGCGTTTCTAAGTTGGACAACATACCGCCCGGCACTTGCCTAATTAACATCTGAACATCTACTCCTTTCAAACTTCCTTCAAACTCTGAATATTTATGTCTTAGTTTTTTAAAGTGCTCACTAATAGAGTCTAATTTTAACAAATTTAGATTAGTTTCGTGATTTGTATCTTCAAGCATAGACACTAAAGTTTCTGTTGCAGAATGTCCATATGTCATGCTCATTGATGATATAGATGTGTCGATATTATCTATTCCAGCTTCAATAGCCTTCAAATTAGTGGCTGCAGACATACCTGTTGTAGCATGAGTTTGCATGTGAATCGGAACAGAAATATTCTTTTTTAGTTGCTTAACTAAGTCATAAGCTACATAGGGTTTTAATATTCCCGCCATATCTTTTATGGCAATTGAATCGGCGCCGAGATCTTCCATTTTTTTTGCTAAATCAACCCAATAATACAAATCATGAATCGGACTAATCGTATATGCCATTGCTGCTTGTGCATGTTTTTTATTTTGTTTTATTTCATTGATAGAAAATCTAATATTTTCTGTATCGTTTAAGGCATCAAAAACTCTAAAAATATCAATTCCATTTTCAGCTGCTTTGTTAATGAATTTTGATACAACTTGATCACTAAAATGTTTATACCCAACAAGGTTTTGACCTCTTAGAAGCATTTGCTGAGGAGTCTTTGGCATCGCTTTTTTTAACTCTCTTAATCTCTCCCATGGATCTTCGTTTAAATGTCTTAAGCAAACATCAAAAGTAGCTCCGCCCCAAGATTCTATAGACCAAAAACCAACATCATCAATTGCTTTAGCAATTGGTAAAATATCTTCAATAGTAAGTCTTGTCGAAATCAAAGATTGATTTCCGTCTCTCAGAACAACTTCAGTGATGCCAACCTTTTTCATACTGTCATTATATTAGTCTTATAGTGACATAATGTCACCACAGAAAATGTTTGTGTTATGATATTTTTTAATGAGTTTATTAACCAACGAAGATATTATAGCTTTTAAGAAAGATGGCGTTATTCTTGTTAAAAACATCCTTTCAAAAGAATGGCAGACTAAGATGGCAAAAGCCATAGAAGAAACAGTCACAAATAAGTCATTAACAGGAAAATTTATTAGCGGTAAAGATAACGGTGGTTTTGCTGGAGATATAGATTTATGGTACCGAAATGATGCTTTTTATGATTTTATGTTGCATTCTCCTTGTGCTAAATATGCTCAGTTAGTTTTAAATTCTAAAGTAGTTAGACATTTTTATGATCAAACTTTTATTAAGCCTGCAGGATGCCATTTAGCTACTCCCTGGCATCACGATATAACATTTTGGCCAGTAGATCTTAAAAAAAATAATATTTGCTCAATTTGGATTACATTAGATTCAGTTACAAAAGAATCTAGTGGTTTGGAATTCATCAAAGGGTCTCATAATTGGGATGGTCCATGGAAATCTTATGCGCCCGGAAATAATGCTTTAGTAAATGAAAAGCATAAAGATTTGCCTGATATTGATTCTCTAAGAGAAGGAAACCAATTCTTTTGTCCAGATATGGAACCAGGAGATGCTTTGATATTCAATGCTCATATTGTTCATGGTGCCTCTGAAAATTCTACTCTAGATAAACCAAGAAGAGCTTTTACTAGCAGATGGTCTGATGATCAAACTGTTTTTGAAAATAGAGCGAAAACAAAACCGATTACTGCAAAACATCATCTTAAAGATGGTGACTTTTTATCTGGGCCTTTGTATCCTCAGGTACTTCCAGTGACTATTGATTCTGAGTTAGCTTTGCGAAATAAAGGACCTATTAAATTAAGCAAATCTAAATTGATTAAAGATCAATTAAACTCTAGCGCTAGAGGTTTTTTTAGCTTTAAGGGCCTACTAAATCTAAAATAGCTGTTCCAATATCCGCTAAACTTTCAACGGTTTTTACTCCGGCATTTTCTAGTGCTGCGAATTTTTCTTGGGCAGTTCCTTTGCCTCCTGAAATTATTGCTCCAGCATGTCCCATTCTTTTACCTGAAGGAGCACTTACTCCAGCAATATAGGCTACTACAGGCTTAGTTATATTATTCTTAATATATTCTGCTGCCTCTTCTTCTGCAGTTCCTCCAATTTCACCTACCATCACAATTGCTTCTGTTTGAGGATCTTCTTCAAAAAGCTCTAAAATTTCAATAAAGCTTGTCCCTGGTATAGGATCTCCTCCAATTCCAACGCAACTGCTTTGACCTAAACCAGCTAATGTTGTTTGATCAACCGCTTCATACGTCAAAGTACCTGATCTTGAAACAATACCTATTTTTCCTGGAAGGTGAATGTCAGCAGGCATAATTCCTAGTTTGCATTCTCCAGGAGAAATTAGACCAGGACAATTTGGACCTATAATTCTCGATCCAATTTTATCTGCTTTATTTTTTAGAAATAACATATCTAATGTAGGTATTCCTTCAGTAATAACAATAATAAGTTCTATTCCTGCATCTAAAGCTTCATTTATAGAATCTTTACAAAATTTAGCAGGAACAAAAATTATTGAAGTATTCGCATTAGTTTTTTCTATTGCTTCTGATACTGAATCAAACACAGGCTTATTTAAATGCATTTGACCAGATTTTCCAGGAGTAACTCCTCCTACAATATTTGTTCCATAAGCAATGGACTGCTCACAATGCATAGTAGCTTGAGATCCAGTAAAGCCTTGACATATAGCGACTGTATTTTTATTTATCAAAATACTCATTTTGATAAGTCCACCGCTCTTTGAGCTGCTTTTGATAAGCTTGATTCAGAAATTATATTTAAAGAGCTTTTATCTAAAATTTCTTGAGCTAAATTTGAATTATTTCCTTTCAATCTAACTATTACAGGAATACTAACGCCTTCTTCTTTAACTGCTTCAATTATTCCTTCTGCAACAATATCGCATCTAACTATGCCACCAAAAATATTGATCAATATAGCTTTCACTTTTTCATCTGATAATATAATTTTAAAAGCTTCTGAAACGCTATTTTTATTTACTGATCCGCCAACGTCTAGAAAGTTTGCAGGGAATCCTCCCGAAATTTTTATCATATCCATTGTACCCATTGCCAATCCTGCTCCATTGACCATACATCCTATGTTTCCATCAAGAGCTACATAATTAAGATCCCACTCGGAGGCTTGCAATTCTCTTTCTTCTTCTTGTGATATGTCTCTCATTTCCAAGATATCTTCTTGACGATATAAAGAATTAGTATCGACACTAATTTTACCGTCTAAGCACTTTAAATTTTGATTTGCGTCTATCACCAAAGGATTTATTTCAACTAAGGCTAAATCTTTTTCGATAAATAATCTTGATAAGTTTTTAAAAATA
>MDTB01100966.1_pt1 | contig 18902 bp, 16 predicted proteins | sample 811161 | NCBI WGS metagenome assembly MDTB01 (sample SAMN05326650, study PRJNA326480) | marine metagenome | isolation source: seawater | place: Mediterranean Sea | collected 2009
TTGCCTCTTGTGAAAGATCTTGAACAGAATTCATAGCAGCACCTAAGTTTTGAACTTCTTTTGGACCTAAATATTTTATGATATTAGCTGCTTGTTCCTCACCAAGGAGCAACATTAAAACTGCCGCCCTCTGTGTATTTGACATACCGTCCAACTCTTCTTGAAGAGTTAACTCTGCACCCATTGCAGGATTATTTTCTTTTTTTTCATCAGCCATAGAGATCTCGTCTTGGTTTCAGTCCATAAATATTTTGCATCATTATGCAGATTTCATCATATTTCGTAAAACTGCGGCAACTCTACTCTCGTCTTCTTGAACTAATAGTCGCATTAAGACAACCTTATCATCATAAGAATTTGCAGTGTCAAGCATATCCATCGAGATAGAGGCTTTTTTGGGTTTGAGTTTTGCCTTAATTTCCTCTAATGATTCACCCTCATCAAGATCAATAAAGCCTTCCTCTTCCACTTCCTCTCCCTCTTTGTCACCCTTTTCATTCGCAGCGGTTTCAGCTTGTTGTTTTTGCTCTGCAGCTTGAGCTGCAGCAATCATTTCATTTGTTAAGAGACCCCCCTCGGACTCATGAATTTTACTTAAAGCTACCTCAGGTCCTTCAATTGCCATTTCATTGACAGCCATATCGATTGCAGCGTTTTCAAGACCTTCTACTGCAGGTTCTGAGGCGGCCATTTCTATTGCTACGTGAGCCATGGCAATTCCTTCTTTGTCTTTTTCTTCCTCTTCATCTACATGTATTTCCTCAGTTTGAGGAGGAGCGAACATCGATGTCATTATTGGCCTAACTATAGTGAGAAGAAATAGAAGAAAAACTAGACTGGCAATTGCTGTTTTAAGTGCATCTATAGTCACTGGATTTTTAAACCAGGGCTCGGGTGGATCTTCATAAAAAGCAGTGGGCATTAAAGTTACTACGTCTCCTCTTGCCTCTTTGTAACCAACGACTCCTTGCACCAAGTTTGTCAATCTATCAATCTCACCCTGAGAATATCCAGCTATTAAGGACTTAGAATTTGGATTAATATCGCTGTTACTTTGCTGATTTTCACCATTATTATTTTGATTAAAATCAGGATGAGTTCTCTTTTCATTGACAACAACTGCAACAGAAACCCTCTCTACCAGCCCCACTTGTTCTTTAACATGCTTCACTATTCTATCGATTTCATAGTTTCTGGTTGCACGTTTACTCAAAGTTACACTCTCTTGCCCAAAGTCATCTGGAAGTGCTCCAGTTGAATCTGTCAACTCGTTTGGTCTCGGAGGCGCGTTGGTAAGTGCTCCTGGAACTCCTTGAGCATCTAACTTATTTGTCCTATCTTCAGCTAAAGTTTCAGATCTGGTTTTGGGACCAACACCGTTTCTATCAAAATCCTCTGATGTAATTTCAGTTTGTCTAAAATTCATGGATACATCAACTTGGGCTTGGACATTCCCTTCTCCAAAAACAGGAGTTAGTATTTCTAAAATACGACTACGATATGTTTGCTCTATATCTTGTTTATGTGACATTTGAGTGCTCGATAAACCTGCAGCTGAATCATTTTTTCGAGTTAACAAATTTCCAAAATTATCTACTATTGAAACATGCGTTGGATCTAAATATGGGACGCTCGACGCAATTAAGTGAACAATTGCATCTACTTGTGTAGCAGTAACAATTCTATTTGGTATGGGACTCACAACTACAGAAGCTTTTGGAGGAGTTCTATCTCTCACAAATACACTTTGTTTAGGGAGTGCTAAATGAACTCTGGCAGAGTTTACAGTTGCCATCGCTGAAATACTTCTACCAAGATCTTGTTCAAGTGCAGAAACATAGTTAACTTGCTCCATGAACTGACTTGTAGTCATTGATGACTGATCTTTCAATGTTTCTATTCCGGTTGGAATAGGTGCCTGAGGAATTCCTTTTGAAGCAAGAAACATACGTGCCTCATGATAGGATTTTTCAACAACCATTAAGTGTCCAGTTTTTTTATCAACCTTTGAATCATACCCACCCTCATTTAGTGTCTCTAATGCCATTTGTTTTTCTGGTTCATTTAACCCTGGCAGTAATAAACGATAAGTAGTTGGTTTGAAAAATTCCCCTTGTGCAAAAATAGATACAAAAATTAACAGAATAAAAAAGACAATTAGTGCAGGTAAAGTTTTTTTGACAGCAGGTTGTGCCACCATTTGCTGAATTGTATTTTTCAAATTATCAAATTTAAAACTGTCTACCGACAAACCCTCTCCGATTGGAGATGCAGACAAATTTGAAATTGTTCTTTTTGGTCTGGTAGTTTTTGCCTCATCTTGCGAACGATCTTGATTACCAGTTTCTGGTGAAATTGTATTTTCAGGAGGAGTAGTAGCAATTGCCATAATTTATTTTCTTTTGATTAGACAGGCATACGAAGGATTTCTTCATAGGCCTTCAGTACTTTATTTCTAATTTGTAGTGTGGCTTCAAAGGCTACTGAAGATCTTTGCATGCTGAGCACAACATCTGTCAATGGGATATCCTCGCCTTTTTCATAAGCAGTTTTTCTAATACCTGAAGCTATTGCAGCATCATTTGCTGTTCCGACAGCATTTTTTACTGCATCTAAAAATTTAACTTGAGGAACTTCATCTTTACCAACTGGTTGTTCTTGAATTCCTTGCTTAACTTCTGTCTCATGTCTTCGAATTGTTTCCAACATGGCTTGAATATTTGCGGGGCTGTTGACTTTCATATCCATTTATATTTCCTTTAGTCAAAACTTAATTCGGGTATACCCATATTCTTTAATTGGGCAATTTTGTATCTTAAAGTCCTTGGACTTATTCCTAATTTTTTTGCAGCTGCTGTCCTGCTAGGTGTAGAATGAATAGCAGACATAATTGTTTTGAATTCACTTGTTTTTACAGCTATAGTGAGGCCCTGATTTTCTTCATCTGATTTTTGGCTTTCTCTGATATTTTCGTCAATATCAAATGTTGAGTTTTTTTCTATTTTTGAAATATTCGAATTACTAAACTCACAGTTTTGAGATTGTTCAAAATTAATACTTGTCAGTTCATCGAAAATTAAATGATCAGTGTCTATTTCACTTCCATTACACAGCACAAGAGCTCTTTGAATAACATTATCTAATTCTCTAACATTTCCTGGCCAAGAATAATTGAGCAATTGTGCTTGAGCATTTGAAGAGATTGTTTTTTGATCGTTCGAATGACAAGAGATAATATGCGCTGTTAAAGGCAAAATATCCTTAGGTCTCTCAACTAGTGGTAAAATTTTTAACCTAAATGTACTAATCCTAAAATATAAATCTTCCCTAAACTCTCGGTTCCTAATAGCTTCTCTAAGATTTTTGTTTGTAGCTGCAACTAATCTAAAATCAACTCCAATATCTGATGAGCCACCTAATCTGGTCACGACCTTCTCCTGTAAAACTCTTAGTAGTTTTGTTTGCAAGTGACACGGAAGTTCACCAATTTCATCTAAAAATAATGTTCCATTATTAGCTTGCTCAAAAACTCCGCGGTGTTCTCTGTGAGCCCCAGTGAAAGCTCCCTTTTCATGTCCAAAAAGCAAATCTTCCATTAAATTTTCTGGTATCGCACCACAGTTAATACTTACAAAAGATTCTTTGTTCCTATGAGATGCATCGTGTAAAATCCTTGCGAGCACTTCCTTTCCTGCTCCTGTTGGGCCAGTCAGCAGCGTAGTCACACCAGCTTTTGCAACCTTTTCAGCCAATGCCAGAAGTTTCTGACTTTCAGGATCAACAAAAATGTACGAGTTTCTATTTAAATTGTTATTTTTATTATTAATTAGCCCGATAAGGTTAATCCACTTTTTAGGATTTATGCTTTCAGATGATAAAACTTCGACAGCCCCAGCTCGCATAGCAGTAATTCCAAGTTCAAATTCTTCTTGATCAACTCTGCAGATAATTGGAACATTTTTCTCTAAAGTTTTTGTTAGATTCAAAACCTCTTCAAATAAACTAAGATTTTCTTTTAAACGAATAACAATTAAATTAGTTTTATTAAGAGTTTTTTTTAAATCATCGAGTGTGACAACTGATAGTAAATTAATACCAGCACTAAACAATGCTTCACGATGCGAATTACTCGGAGGTGAAAATGGATCAAGCCAAAGAGCGTTCAGCATGTCCTTATCTTGAGGAAAATGCCTAGATTTGCTATCTAAATTTATAGAAGTATTTTTTACTTCATTTGCTTTATCAATTGGGTCTTTTCTCACAAACAGTCCTTAAATTTTCTCTTGCTAGAACTGTCAGCAATAGGTGTGCCAAAAAATTGCCGATTTCTTGACACAACGGATAATTGATGCCGGAGGTGCTATTTAGGCTTCTAAAAACCCTTTTTTGTTTCGTTTTTGTGAAATTTTTCCTAGTCGATCATACATTTCAACTGAAGCACTAATCTCATTTTCTCCAGAAAGAGTATTAAGAGCAGCTCGTATTGAGTCTAATTTTCGAGTAATGAGAATTTCATTTCTTCTGTGAAGATTTTGGCACTCTTTGATGATTTCTCGAAGAGGGTGCCAAATGTCTGATTTGTCGTTAGCATCATAAGGCGGGATATTTAAACTCGCTATGAAGTTAATTAAGGTTGTTTTTTCTTCTTGTAGCGAGTCAAAACGTTCAAGATCTTGGTTTTTTAGAGCATCAAACTCATACTCAAGAATTTCTTGTATTTTCTTTGCAGCCTGGCAACTCTCGGAAACTATATTAGAGTTCAATTTAATTTATTGATCTTGTCTTTTGTTTCCAATCACACTTTCCATAGCAATGAAATTTTCTGCGATGCGTCTCGTATTCAGAGGATAATTACCTTCCTGAATGGCTTGTTTGATAGCGCTTATTTTTGCGCGGTCAAACGAAGGTTCCTTTTCTAAGGCTTTTTTAGCAACGTCGCTTAAAATAAACTCATCTTGCATAGAAACGGCTTTTTCGCTAGTTGTAGTTGTATCGGCAGGCTTTTTGGGTTTCAAATTTGTAGGCCCGTCATTCTGTGTTGCCCTGCTGTTAATACTATTGATAGGATCGCTCATATTTTCTCTTTCTAATCTATCCAATATATATTTCGACTTGTAAAAAAAAAACTTTAACTATTTTATAAACCTTTTACCTGGTTTTTTCCAACAACTACACCAATCACTGTTTTACCTGAGTCTTTATTGAGTAGTTTAATTTGGTCACCCATACCCCCATCTTCCAAAGCTTCAACTATAGCTTTTACAAGCATACCTTGTGCCATTATTGAGAACAATACTTTATCCCCTTTTTTGATTAATTTTGCAGCTTTAATGTCAATTGACCTAATTACCTGTCCGGCTTTAATATTCCTAGTCATTTCCTGATTTTCTAAACCGTCAATTTGGGTAAAAACATCTACTGGCATCTTATTTTTTAATTTTTTTTCTAAAACTACAGTATTTTTGTTGAGCCTCTCACCTTTCATTATATTTTTTTTAGCTACCAATACGGTAGTAAATTTTATTGGAACTTGTTTTTTTTTGATATTTTTTATTGGCCTCAAACTCTTTAATGTAGTCTGGTCATCTGAGGAAACTCTTAGAAAAAACTGCCATGAAGGACTTGAACACTTAGCTCTAACCGTTTCACGACTCTCAAATGGGAAATCGTATCGAATCTTTCTTTTACATTTTGATACTTTGACTCGTTTGTCGGGAGGCGTGATTTTTATAGTTTCCACCTGAACACTTAACTCTTTAGCTACCCACATTTGTGCTCCACTTGTCATTTTATTTTTTTCATCTTCTATGGAAAAAACTTGTGTAGGCAAGAAGAAGAAAATTGAAGTAAATAAAAAAAATATTTTATTCGTCAAATTATTGACATGTTTCAGTAGCTGTAAATGGGTCATTATTTGATTCAATTTTTTTCTCCTTATGGCATGTCACTTGCTTTTGGACATTTAATACCAACTAATCATTAATTGAAAGATAAAAGTGTCTGATTCCTTTTTTTCTAAAACAGCAAAATTCACGCCTACTTTATTAAAAAGCTCTGCAGGCAAAGTAAACCAATTCAACACCACTGGAAAATCTATTAGTGTTAATGTTTTGGATAAGAGCTCTTTCACAAAGGTCTTGCAAGATACAATTGCGCAAAGTGAACAGTCGAAAACCCACAAAAAAAAATTAAGTTTAAATTCGATACATGAAGTTAAGCCCGGAGAAACCTTAACTCATATAGCGCTTAACTCAATGAAAAAGGCGGGGTTAAAAACACATGCAGGAAAAATAATGCAAGCAGCTTTAAAAATAGCTGAGTTTAACGGCATTAAAAATCCTGATTTGATCATACCAGGACAAAAAATTGATTTATCAGTTATAAAGCCCACAACTTTTAATGCTGAGCTTTCAAGGGAACACAAGAAAATTTCTAGATTTTCATCATTAAATACAGGGCAATTTGCTGAGGTTAATGAGATAGCCTTCAAAAGGCGCACAACAAATTTAAAACATTTGTCAGCAATAAAAATCGAAGATGAAATTAATTTAAAGAAAAATCCAGTGCTTGATAAAACTCTGAATAGAGCCATTGATCTTGGTTATATTTCTAAAATTGAGGCTATTGAGGTAAAGGAAAAAATCTTCAATATGGCAAATAGGTTCAAGTTTAGGCCTGATGATTTTGCTCGGGTAGCGTTAATGGAAAGTGACGGTTTCAATCCAAAAGCTACAAATGGAAATTGTTATGGAATTATTCAGTTTTGTGATGGAAACGCCAGAGGTGCTGCCTCTGTCGGTCTGTCTCACGACCCGGAGAAAATTTTAGAATTAAACGTTCCCGACCAACTGGATCTTGTGTCTCAATATTTTGAGGATACCGATCTTAGCAAGTTCAAACCTGCTTCTTTAGATCAACTCTACTTAACAATTCTATCTCCTGCCGCAAGGGATGTTCCGAATCTAAATGAACCACTGTTAATTCAAGGAACTCAGGCCAAAGCACTTCATGTCGGTGGATTACATACTGGACCTATTACGAAGTCCTCAATAGTTCAAGGTTTGATTAAACATGCCAGAGACACCTTATCAAATCACCTTTTTTCCAGTCTTGATAGAGAGCCTCATGGACAATTTGCTTTGAACATAGGTAAAAATACAAATACCAAATAGTTACATGGAAACTTTTTTCCTTAAAAAACGGCAATTTTTTTCCGTTTCACTCTAATTTTTTAAAAAAAAGAGGACGTTTGCTGGCTTTTATTCTATTGGCATATTCATTGCTTTTTAAAGGCAGAAGCAAAATTTTTAAATGGGATTAAAAAATGGAATTTCTTGATCGAGTTATGGGAATACATGAACCAGCATTGCGAGTTCGCAATAAAAGGTTGGAAGTCCTATCTAGAAATATTGCTAATGCAGATACTCCACGATTTAAAGCTAGAGATATTGATTTTAAAGAAATTTTAGGGGGTGTTAAGGGAACGGAAATGAAGGCTACCAATGCCAAACATTATCCTGTTTCCGTCGAATATAAAAATTCCGGACTACTCTACAGGCTTCCATTTAATGCATCACCAGACGGAAACACAGTAGAAATGAGTGTAGAACAAGCACAGTTTGGTAAAGCAGCGACTGATTATCAGGCAACTCTCCAGTTTTTAGAAGGTAGGATTTCTGGTGTCAAAAAAGCACTTAGAGCAGAATAATAAGGAATATTGATATGTCACTTGATAGAATTTTTGGGATAGCTGGAACAGCATTGAATGCACAGCTTACTAGAATGAATTTAACTGCTTCAAATCTTGCGAACCAAGGAACAGTTAATACTACGGAAAATGAAGCTTTTAGAGCAAAAAGACCTGTTTTTAAGGCAATTCTGAATGAAAAAATGGCAACGCCAGGTGCCCCATATGTTGGGGGAGTAAAAGTAGACAAAATTATAGATACTATTGCGCCACCACCAAAAGTATATGACCCCAGCAGCCCTCTGGCAGATGAGAAAGGCTATGTTTATATGTCAAATGTCAACGAGGTTACAGAAATGGTCGAAATGATGGCCTCAGCAAGAGCTTATCAAAACAACGTTGAGGTGGTTAATACTGCTCGACAATTAATTATGAAAACACTCGAAATTACTAGAGCATAGGAGCAAAGAAGATGGCCGTTATAGCGTCAGACTTTAAAATGCCAGGTGGCATAGAAACTTATGAAGATTATAAAAAAGCGCAAGCTGCCCCCAAGTACTATGAAAGTAGCGCGGATGTAAATGGTGAGATGGGACAGCAAGAATTTTTACTTCTGTTTACCACTCAGTTAGAGAATCAAAATCCCCTAGACCCAATGAAAAACGAGGAGTTTGTTGCCCAGCTAGCTCAATTTTCTCAATTAGAGGCAACTACAACAATGGCTGCTGATCTCAGAGGGTTAACTGGATCATTACAAAAAGAGAGAATGATGACAGGAGCATCATTAATTGGGAAAAAAGTACAAGTACCTGATGGTCCTGCAATGCTTGAGCAAGGAAAGTCCATTTCGGGAATATTATCCCTGGATAATCAAAAAGGAGCAGAAAGTATTGTTTTAAATGTCTATGATGTAAACGGTAAACCTGTTCGATCCATTCCTTACGGGCGCCAGGCTCCAGGTGATTTTACAGTTACTTGGGATGGCAAAAACGACGCTGGTCAACAAATGCCAGATGGTCAATATAGTGTAATTGCTGCTGTAAGAGGCTACGACGGGTCAAATACAACGCTTCCAATTAGCACTCCATCAGTAATAACTGCAGTTACTTACAGTGCTCAATTTGATGATTTGGTTCTAGAGGTTGCTAATGGAGCGACAGTGAACTTCAGCCAAGTAAAAAGAATTGACGCTGGTCCAACTACTCAACCAAATAAGCAACAAATTAGCGCTAATACTGAAAACTTAGTGGAAGACGAAAAAAAAGATAGTGATAGCTAGAAGTAAGAAATTTTGATGATGCATTTTTTTAACTTATTTTTTATAAACTTTTTTCTGGAGAGTTAGACCATGTCCTTTTATACCTCGCTGACAGGACTAAACGCTGCAACAGCAGCACTTAGTGTTACAAGTAACAATATTGCAAATACCGGTACTACCGGATTCAAACGTTCTAGAGCAGACTTTGGTGATATTTTTGCAACATCACCTCTTCAAAAAGCATCTTCTGTTATTGGTCAGGGTGTTGCATTGAAACAGGTATCTCAAGAATTTAGTCAAGGAAACATTGAATTTTCTGCAAACTCTCTGGATATAGCCATTACAGGTGACGGTTTTTTTCCACTCAAGTCTCCTGATGGTCTTCAAGATATATATACTCGTAACGGCACTATGCTTCTTGATGATTCTTTTGCTGTTGTAAATTCAGCAGGCCAGTTTTTGCAAGCAGCAACAGTGGACAGTAATGGTAAAGCTGACTTAGATGCACTGCAAAAATTAATAATACCCAGATCAACTGCCGGTGATGCATTAGAAACCACTCTTGTTGATCTTGCTTTGAATGTTCCAGCAGATGGAACAGTAATAACTACAGCATTTGATAAAGCAGACCCAGCAACATATAACCTTACTACAGCCGTTACAGTATTTGATGCAGGTGGTAATGAATATCTAGCTACCATTTATTATCAAAAAACTAAACGAGCCACACCAGATGATCCAACAAACAAGTGGCAAACCCATGTATTTATTGGTGAAACAAAATTAGAGGAATTGCTAATTCAGGCAACTGATTCAAAAGGAGAAGAGCTATACGTAAATAAATACGGAGAGATTCGTTCAGAAAATGGTAATCCTCCAATTCCTCCAGAGGATATTGCGAGAGGTATTACCAAACTTTTCAACATTGATGATCTAAAAAACAAAAAGGACTCTGTGCCTGCTACCGCTTCATCAGGAGCAATTCCAGATAGCCTTACAAATGCATGGAAAAATGGTTTCAATGTGCCGGCAAAACTAACAGAGTTATTGGCAGCGATTAATACCGAGGAGTCAACACAATACAGAGATGTCACAAATCAGTCCGCTTTAAAATTTACTTTAAATGTTGATAATTCGATTGAACCAGCAATTATTGATATGTCTTTCCTCAATGAATTGGGTGCTGACAAACTCAAGGAGTATACAGGCGTGGATATGGCTAGGGAGATGACCAATCAAATAAATCGTGTTTATGGAGATCAGAGATTTTTTGACTTTTCCTCTTTAAAAGCAACTGATACGTCAACTACAGTCGATTTGTTTAAATTAACAGCTAATCAGTCTGATCAAACTCCTACAGAAGATGATGCAATTACAGTAACTCTCACAGAGAAACGAACTGGAAATGACCCTTCAAACGGGATTTTTGGCGACTTCACTGAAATTACGCAAGAAGATGCTGTTACTGCAATACAAGCACAAATTGATGAACAAGCTTTCAGCAAGGGATTGACTGCCGCAAATTTACAGGTAGCTGCTGAAAGACTGGCAAATCTTCAAACTTGGGCCTCTGCTAGATCACAAAAATCTGATTTTTTAATTAGTGCCTCACAAACGTCCTTGTTAGGCGAGGAAAACGCCAGGCTAGCTGCTGAGGATTTAAAGTTTGTTAACTATGCAGCAGACGCTGCTGAGCCTACTAGAGCAGAACGCCAACTCATTACAATGAGCCAACTTTCAGTTACAACAACAACACCCTCGGCGACAGGGTCATTCACTATTGAAGATTCAGGAAGCACTGAGGCAACAGTAGATGTAAGTTCACTTCAGGCCAAGTTTGGCCAAAGAACCACTATAAACATTGGAGGAATTGGTAGCGCTGCACCCGTAACACTTGCAGGTTCTACAGCTGGTATTGCACTAGGATATACAGAGAGTGTTCTTAACACTTCAAGCGTGACACTTGCAGTGGCTGGAACAAACTATACTCTTGATTTAACAGGTGTAACAGCCTCAAGTTCCGCTATAACAACTGCAGTTGTGTCTGCTCTGGGTACTCAGTCAGTAGGAACATCTGTTAGCGAGTTTACCGTACAAAATGCATCTGATTCCAATGGGTCAACTAGAGAATTTAAGATTAATACAGCTGCTTCAACGTTTCAAATTCAATTCACTAGAGCTGATAAAAATTCAACTGTGACCGTTACTGATAATAGTAACGTCTTTACTGCAGGTGGGTCAGCATTAGTAAGTACTACAGTTACTGATATAAGAGACTATGACAATAACCAAAGTGCAACAGGTGTTGCAAGAGCAAGTATTGACGCGTTGGTTGCAACTGGTAATTATGAAGAAGTAGGTATTGCAAAGGCTCAGCAAATCGACCTAACCACACTAACTGGCATCGGCTCCTTATCTGTAACTACATTTACGTTAGCCTTACCACAAACTAGTTTAAACACAGGTGGGTCTGTTTCAGTAACTGGGTACAGTGCAGACATAACTGCAATTGAATTAGCAAGGTTATTTACAGATGCTATTATTGAAGCTGATTTAGCTGAGGAAGTGCCGGCATTTAAAAAAACAAAAAAAGATACAGAAGGCAATGAACTAAGACAAATAGTTGACTTAGGTGACGGGAAAATTCAAATCAAGTTTCTAACTGGTGAGAGCACTGTTGGAGATATAACCATCAAAGACCAGGCTAGTGCTGCGGTTGGAACCAATGGAGGAGCAGAAGGGGGGGCTAGCGATACTATATATACAAGTCAGGAATATAAAGCGGCCACATTTGACACACCTACTTACCCTGACGCTACTACTGCCAAACGTCAAATACTTGACAATGATGATGGAACCTATACAGTCCAATTTTTAACGGCTGATGAGAACAAAAATCCACTTAATACAACCATTTCTGATGGTGTAAACGTGACTTTTAATTCTGCTCAAATTCAAAGCTATCAGGTTACTAAACCTGAAATTCAAACACTCACTTTTACTGCTCCAGCAAACCCAATCACGGTTAGCAAAAAAGTTACTATTGGTGGCCAAGATGTAACTATTGCTCCTGCAGCTGGCCAAGCTTCTATTGAGACTGCAGCTGATGTTGCCACCTTTATGGCGACAGCTTTGAGTGATCGTTATCCAGATGCAGATATTTCAGCAACAGCAGCTCCTGCAGGATCTGTAGTTATGAATTTTGTTCTTGATGATGGTGATATAGATTTATTTACTTTAGTTGATACCGAAGCATCTGGAATAACGATGACTGTAAATCAAGTTCAAGATTACTTTAATACAGCAGATTTGTCTGAAAGGGATTTTGCTAGACAGGTTGCAGATTCGGTTGCTCCGATACAGGTTGCAGCTCGACTGGCACTGGAAAATAAAGGAGATAAAAATGATGTTCTTGCAGCAATAAACACTGCTGTAGCTGGTCAAAATACTGGAAATGCTTATTTCTCCAATGTAGCTACAATTCAAGCTGCAGCAACAAGTGAGTCAGAAAAATCATCTGCCACAGGTTTATCAGTTTATTTAGCTGTATTGAATAACGGTACAGGTATTCAAAGAGCAGCGGTTGAGGCATATTCGAAACGAGATTCTACCAGTTCAACAGTCCTTCAAGCCATAAGGGATGCAAAGGCACTTGCTGATAATGAGGCAAATACACTAGTCACGCTATCAAGTACTAATGCAGGTGTTGCAACTTCTACACTTACAACAGTTCAAGACTTTGTTACAGATACATCCGGAACTAGTGACATTAATGCCTCCTCAGCGATATCTAGGGAAAATAGATTCTTAAATCTTCAGGTTGGCTATGATGAAGTCGATGGTGGGTTCACATTTGGCTCTGCTCAAAATGATCAAGTAAGTTTACAATCGGCCCAGGAGGCTACCGAAAACGTATTATTTGGACTAGGGCTTCAACCGACTGAAGTAGATGAAGATACTGATCTATATGGAACTGGTTTTTATCCTAATGGGAATGAAATTAGAAATGCTGCCGATCAACGTTTTGGTATTAAAGTTGAATTTAACGACACTACTAAGACATTCAATATTGCATCTGGAACTACAGGTGACACATCAACAGTAAAAATTAGTGATGCAACCCCACTATCAAACCTTCTGTTTGGTTTTGAAACCGCCAGAGCAGACTTAGTTGAACCAGCAGCTGTTGGTCCCACCCCAGTTGTGGAATCTTCAAATGTACCTCTAAGGGGCATCCTTTCAACTCCAGCAGTTTTACAAGGAACCTCAATCGGTATCAACTTGGATAATAAATTTGCAGTTGATCCAAGAAATGACACTTTCGTTGTTACTGTCGATAATGTGACAGGTCTTATTAAGATGCCGAATAAAGCGGACTACAATATTGAGGAGTTCAGAGCCCTTCTTGAGCAAAGAGTAAATGCATTAGCAGACTCATTTGGCAGAACAGTGAATGGGGTAAGTGTCACAGTACAAACTAATCCGGTAAACGGCACACGTTTTTTTGAGTTTACAACTGGAACAACCGGAGATGCTTCATTTTTAAAGGTTAGTGGTCCAAGTATTTGGGGTTTATCTGATTTAGAGAGTGCCAAAGGATCAACAACTGATTGGATTCAACCACCACAAGCTACTGATGATGAGGGTTTCCCTCTTTATGTAGATAGAGACGGTTTGGAAACTGCAAATCCGGGTGATTTTTCTGAGGAAGAGACTAGAGATTTATTTTCACAAATCTTCTTTGATAAAGGAGAGTTAACTTTTGATACAGCAGGAAATTTATCCTCACCTTTATCGCCAATCGACTTTAAAAGCACAACTATCGGCGAATCTGGTGCAACTTTAAAATTTGCCGTTGATTACACTGGCTCCACCCAGTTCTCAAACCCGTTTGCAATTTTAGCTCAAAGCCAAAATGGTAAACCTGAAGGTGATTTGATTGGACTTGACATCGGAGATGACGGACTTGTAAGTGCAAATTACTCTAATGGTAGCCAAAAAAATCTAGCCAAAGTTGTGATTGCAAACTTTGCAAATGCTACTGGACTGAGACAGATTGGTGATGCCAGTTATTTTGCAACTTCAAAATCTGGTTCTGTCACTTTAGGTGAGGCTGGAACAGCTGGTTTTGGCACGGTTCGTGCTGGTGCTAGAGAGAGAGCGAATGTTGATTTGACAAAGGAATTGATTGAATTAATTACAAATCAAAGAAATTTCCAGGCTAATGCTAAAGCAATTGAAACAAATAATACTTTAACTCAAGCAATTATTAACATTCGATAAAAAGGACTATTAAATTTTGAAAGAGTAAAAAATGGACAGGCTTATTTACACTTCACTAGCAGGAATTACGGAACGTAGGCCCCAACGTCAAGCGCAATCGAATGATCTTGCAAACGTTTCAACGGTTGGTTTCAAAAAAAGTTTTGATCAAGCTCTTATTGCTGTCAAAACTAGAGGTGATGGTTATGATACAAGAGTTCAACCACAAGCTCGGACCACGGATCAGATTAATCTTGCTCCTGGACCTAGGATGGTTACAAATAAAGCTCTAGACATAGCTATGGATAATAAAACTGTCATGGGAGTTCAAGCCCCGAACGGCGAACTTGCTTTTACTCGTCGAGGTGATATTCGGATAAACAACAGTGGAATTTTAGAAAATGGCCAGGGCCATATAATTTTGAGTGAAGACAGTGAACCAATCAGTGTCCCTTTGGGTTTTAAGATTGAAATTACTAGAGATGGAAATGTTACCGCAACAGATACTGATGCAATTGGTGTCGCTGCGCCAATCCCTCTAGCTCAAATTCTAATTAGAGAGGCAAAGGATGCTTTTCTTGTTCGTCGAGAGGATGGACTATTTAAAGCAATCGGAGATGATGTAGGTCCAAACGGAGATTTTGAAAGTGGCGAAATTGTTCCTTCGGTAACAGCTGGAGTCTTAGAGGGAAGTAATGTAAACCCTATAAGAGCAATGATTGCTTTGATCGAACATCAAAGAGACTTTGAGGAACAAATCAGATTTATTAAAGAGGCAAAAACAATTGATGAATCAGGCAACACAATGATGAAGCCTAGTTAAATTATGATGATTAAAGGATAAACAGATGGATGCTTCACTTTGGATTTCGAAAACTGGACTGGACGCCCAACAAAAAAGAATGGGCGTAATCTCAAACAATTTAGCAAACGTTTCAACAACAGGTTTTAAAAGAGAGAGGGCAGTATTTGAGGACTTGCTCTACCAAAATATTCGCCAAGCAGGGGGACAAACTGGTGCAGATACCCAAGCGCCAATAGGTCTATTGCTTGGAACAGGAACTAGAGTACTAGCTAATGAAAAAATTCATATTCAGGGAAACATCATAACTACTGAAAATGCACTAGATTTAGCAATAGATGGTGATGGTTTTTTTCAAATCGCTCAACAAGACGGAACAATCGCATACACAAGGGATGGCGGGTTTAAACTATCTAATATTGGGCAATTGGTTACTGTAAATGGTGATTTACTTCAGCCCGTTATAACTCTACCTCCTAATACTTCAAGTGTGACCATTGGTAGGGATGGAATTGTCTCTGTAGAACTATTTGCCGGTCAAGGTCAACAAGTTTTGGGTCAGATACAAGTTGCTCGGTTTCTAAACAATGCTGGACTGCAACCTATAGGATCTAATTTATATAAAGAAACAATAGCTAGTGGTGTTCCAACCGTTCTTAATGCAGGGCTTGAAGGGGCGGGCATCATTCGTCAGGGTTCTCTTGAGGCATCCAATGTAAATGTGGTTGAAGAAATGGTGAATATGATTGAGACCCAAAGAGCTTATGAAGTTAACTCAAAATCTATTTCCGCAACTGACGGTATGTTGCGCTTCTTAAATAATAATTTATAAACGGAATTTTAATGAAACACTTATTCACACAAAGATTACCTTTTTTAGTTTTTTCAATTTTTTGTATTTTGTTTTTGTCCTCATGTGCAACATCATCAAAACAAAAAATATTACCTGATCCAGATTATGCGGCTGTTTTCCCAACGGTAGATCAGGAACCGAAACCCGTAACAGGTTCTCTTTATGACGGGGGTATGAGTGATAGTTGGTTTGGAAGAAGGACAGACTTTGAAGTCGGCGATATAGTTGTTGTCATTTTGGATGAGGAAGTTCAGGCTGAAAGATCTCAAAATACGGATGTAAGCAGAGAAACCACTAATGAAGTAGCTGCTGGAATACTAGGCAAAATACCTTTGGTTAAAAACAATATTGGTGGTCTGGATTTAGATGGCTCAAGTATTACGAGTGAGGGCGCTGGCACTGCTGACCAGGAGGCAACTCTTCAAGGTCAAATTGCAGTAACCGTTGTTCAGATTCTACCTAACGGTAATCTAATTGTTAGGGGAGAAAAAAAGTTAGAGCTTTCCGAGGGTAGCGAAGTTATCAGAGTTGCTGGAATAGTACGCACAGAGGATATAGCTCCTAACGGAACAGTTTTTTCTCGTAGACTTGCAAATGCTCAGATTGCATACATAGGAAGTGGTGAATTGGCCTCAGCAAATAGGGTGCCTTGGGGAGCAAGTTTATTACTTAAATTTTGGCCATTTTAAAGCAATATTTTAGGTGTTGTAATTTTAATTTAGGATTTGAGGACCAAAGAGATGTTTAACCCAGCAATAACGAGAAAACAAAGATATTTTTTTGATCTATTTAAAAAAAATTTTAAAGTTGAGAAACCATTCGGATTTAATTTAGAAAAGGTGATTTCTGACTCCAGAGATTTCTGTGTGAAGTTTTTACTTTTTTGTATTTTCCTCTCAGTGGGAATAGTTCCTAAAGCAAACGCTGACCGAATTAAAGATTTAGCAACTCCAGCCAGTGCCAGAGCGAACCAATTGATTGGTTATGGCCTCGTTGTGGGTCTTCAGGGGACCGGAGATGGTTCAAGTATTTTCTTTACCACTCAAAGTTTAAGTGCAATTTTAGGTAAGCTTGGGGTTAGCATTACAGGGCAACTAGCCGACTTTGAAACAGCTAATGCAGCTACAGGAAGACTGGATTTAAAAAATGTTGGAGCAGTTATGGTTACTGCAGAACTACCCGGTTTCACTAAACCAGGCCAAAGAATTGATGTAAGCGTTTCTGCTATTGGAAAAGCAACCAACTTAAGAGGGGGTAGTTTGCTCTTAACAAGTTTAAGAGGAGCCAATGGTGAGGTCTACGCTTTAGCTCAAGGACCATTAACTGCAACTGGTATAGACGCAGCTGGAGCTGGTTCAAAGGTTGTTGTGGGTGTTCCAACATCAGGAAGAATCCCCAACGGAGGTATTGTTGAAAGAGAGGTTTTGACTCCATTTGAAAAAACCGACCATGTCGTTATAAATGTCAGAGAGAGTGATTTTTCAACAACTATAGCAATCGTTAATAAAATTAATGAAACATTTGGAGACGGCGTAGCTCAAGCTCTAGACCCTGTATCAATCATGATAGAAGCACCCGAGAACACAACCCAAAGAGTTTCATTTATGAGTATGGTTGAAAATCTCGATGTTGTGCCAGCTGAGCCTCCAGCAAGAATTGTAATCAACTCAAGAACAGGTACTGTAGTAATTAGTCGTCAAGTTAAAGTAACAGCTGCTGCTGTTTCTCATGGAACTATTTCTGTAACAGTTGCAGCTACCAATGAGGTAAGTCAGCCTTTACCATTCTCTCAGGGAGAGACAGTTCCAGTTCAAAACGCCGATATTGAGGTTGCTGAGCCAAACAAACCAATGTTTTTATTTCAACCAGGAGTTGACCTTCGCCAAATTGTTGACGCTGTCAATCAAGTTGGCGCAACTCCTTCTTCTCTAATTGCAATTGTTGAGGCACTTAAAAGTTCTGGAAGTTTAAGAGCTGAGTTGGTGATAATTTAAATGGATGAAATTTCAGGGGTTCCACGTTCATCACTTGATTTCCAAGGTCTTGGAGAATTAAGAGCTCGAGCACAAGGCAGAGAAGAAGCTGCAACCCGTCAAACGGCACAACAATTTGAGGCTATGTTTATACAAATGATGCTCAAATCAATGCGAGATGCCGTACCTAAAAGTGATCTTTTAAAATCAAAGACCATGGATACTTTTGAGGCTATGTATGACCGAGAAATAGCTGTAGCACTCTCAAAAAAAGGTGGACTTGGACTCGCTGATATGATGATGAAACATTTATCACAGCCTAAAATATCAGCCAAAGATTACTTGCAGGACAGACAGTTAATGCAAAAAACAATGCAACTTGAAAAAGAGCAAAAGTCATTTGATTTGGTTAGGGACTCATCACAAAAAGCTATTCCTCTCAAAATCAACCAAGCTAAACCTTTACCTGTTGATGAATTAAGAGATCGAAGTTTTTCAATAAGAAAATCAGATTGAATCCAAATTAATGATGGCTTTAAAAAGACAACCCTTAAAAATTCTAAATGAGTGATATCAATTCAATCGCCGCAGGAGCTGTAGCTAATTATCAAAAAGCTCTTGCAACAGTTGCTAACAACATAGCAAACGTTGACAGTGAGGGGTATTCACGTCAAGAAGTATCTCTGTCCGAGAATACTCCAACAAAATTTGGTACATCCTTTTTTGGAACTGGTGCAAGGTTAGATGGAGTTAAGCGACTCTATGATGGCTTTATCGAAGATAGTTTGAGAAACAGCACAAGCGATCTTGGTAAACAAGATCCTATGGTTGGTTATTCTAATAGAGTTTTAAATATTCTTGGAAGTGAGACAGTAGGATTGCAGTCCGCGTTGGATCAATTTTTCAATTCTGCCAGAGAGCTATCCACAGATCCTGCATCACTAATAAGAAGAACAGTTTTTTTATCAGATTCTGAAAATCTAACTAGTAGATTTAAAGATATATCTAGTCAAATGGATCTTATAGTAGATGAAACTAAAGAGGCAATTAATTCTGATATTTTAAAA
>MDTB01141036.1_pt1 | contig 18901 bp, 5 predicted proteins | sample 811161 | NCBI WGS metagenome assembly MDTB01 (sample SAMN05326650, study PRJNA326480) | marine metagenome | isolation source: seawater | place: Mediterranean Sea | collected 2009
AGGCTCGATGGACTTTGAGTGCTACACAAGAGATCATGGACCTCAGAGAGGATCCTACGTGTGTACCATCGACAATTATCATCATGATCCAGACTATGTTGATTATGCGACTAGTGAGAATCCTGCAGAACATAAGTCACATAATCTGATTGAATTGGATAATGGACAATATGCATTGTACCCGAATAATCGGTTAAGAATTTATGATAATAGTCTAACTCCAAAAAAACCAAAAACACCAGATTTTAAAGTTTCTACTCAATACTATCAAGTTGAACAGGGGTATGATCGTCTTGGAATGGGTGATGAGGAGGAATATTTTTGGAAAACTTACAAAGAAAGAGAAGATAAATAATTTTGAGGGATAGAACCCCTAAAAAAGTTCTGATTTATTTAAATCAGAGGAAATTTTCATGGCAAATTCTCCAGTAGACAAAAGTAAAAACTTTATTAAATCTGGCATGACACTAATTACAGAACTTTCGAGTGATAAGTATCTAAAAAAACATCAAAAACTTAAAAAAACGGAGATAAATAAAACAGAATCATAATATTTCATGCCTTTAGAAAGGGTAAGTCAAGGATTTAAAGACATCAGCATGACATTTCAGAAAAATCCTCTGAATAATGATCTGCTTGGACTCAAAAACGAAAACGCAATTTCTAGATCTCTTAAAAATATTGTATTTACAATACCCGGAGAAAAATTTTTTAATCCAAATTTTGGATCCCAACTTTATACGGTTCTTTTTGAAAACCTTGACGACATCTCTGCTCTCAAAATTAAAGACGAAATTCGACAATCCATAATCAACTTTGAACCAAGAGTTGATTTAATTGATGTGAAAGTATCTCCAAACTTTGATAATAATGAATTTGACGTAACAATTATATATGAAATTATAGGAGCAGATGTTTCTGCACAAATATTACAATTTGTCTTGCAATCAACTCGGTAAAAATGCCATTAGTCAACTTTTCAAACCTGGATTTTGAGCAGGTTAAAAAATCTTTAAAAGATTATCTACAATCCAACTCAAACTTTACCGATTATGACTTTGAGGGATCAAATCTTTCATCAATTCTCGATATATTGGCGTATAATACATACATTACTTCATATAATGCCAATATGGTTGCAAATGAAGTTTTTATTGATAGTGCAACTTTAAGAGAAAATGTTGTGTCTCTAGCAAAAAATATCGGATATCTGCCGAGATCTAGAAGGGCTGCAAGTGCTGTGATTACTTTTTTTGTTAATGCTACCAATATTTCTCCTCCGCCAGCAACTATTACTCTTAAAAAAGGTCCAATAGTTACCTCATCATCAAGTTTTGGTTCTCAGTCCCTTGTTTTTTCAATCACTGAAGATATTACAGTTCCAGTCTTTAATGGTATTGCCTCATTTGATGATATTACTGTATATGAAGGAATACTTTTAACCTCCAACTTTACATTCACATCAAGAAATCCAAATCAAAAGTTTATTTTACCCAATTCTGGAATTGATACGAACTTAATTAATGTAATGGTTAAAGGAAATGAGCAAGCAACATCCAAAGTCAAGTACATTTTACAAGATAATCTATTAGAAATCAACTCAGACTCTAAGATTTTCTTTCTTCAAGAAATTGAAGGGGAGAGATATGAAATATTTTTTGGTGATGGTATATTTGGACATACTCTAGAGGAAGGAAATTTCATCGTAATCGACTATATTTCTTCAAATGGTGATATGTCTAACGGCGCTGATCAGTTTTCTTTCTCTGGAAGACTTTCATATAATAGAAATGGGGTGGAATATACTGTAACAACAGGAATTTCTCTCGTAACTACTATTTCCCCATCTTCTGGTGGACAAAATATTGAAGGTGTGGAGTCAATTCGCAAATTTGCGCCTAAAATATATGCGACTCAAAATAGGGCTGTCACCACTAGTGATTACGAAACCCTAATTCCATCGAAAATTTATCCAGAAACAGAATCAATTTCAGTTTTTGGTGGAGAAGATGTTATTCCTCCACAATATGGTAAAGTTTTTATAAGCATTAAACCAAGAACCGGCGATTTTCTTTCAAATTTAGCAAAAGAGAATATTAAACTCAGATTAAAAAAGTATGCAGTTGCGGGAATTGTTCCAGAAATCTTAGATTTGAAATATCTCTATGTTGAAGTTAACTCAAAAATTTATTACAACTCAAATTTAGCTCCAAATTCATTTTATATTTCAGGAGTTGTTCAAAACAATGCAAATAAGTATGCAGAATCAACAGAATTGAATCAATATGGGGCAAGATTAAAATATAGTAAGTTTTTGAAGATAATAGATGATAGTCATGAGTCAATAACATCAAATATTACATCAGTTTGCATTAGAAGAGACCTAAGAGTTGCCTTAAATACCTTAGCAGAGTATTCAGTTGGTTTTGGTAACGAGTTTCATGTTAAATTTTCGGAAGGTTTTAATATCAAAACCTCTGCATTTAGAATAAATGGCATTTTAGAAGATATTTATATTTCAGATCTGCCAAATTTTGATAGAAAAACAGGATCATTATTCTTTTTCACTCTTCCAACAGAAAATTCTCAAAATCCATCGATTATAAGACGAAATGTTGGCAAAATTAATTATGTAAATGGAGTTATTACAATAAATCCAGTAAATATAGAATCAGGAAAAATAAAAGATGGTCAAACAATCATTGAAATATCAGCTATTCCTAAATCTAACGATGTTGTCGGATTGCAAGATCTTTATTTACAACTAGATATTAATAATAGCAATTTTGAAACTATTGTTGATGACATTTCTTCGGGTTTGGATCCATCGGCTTCCAGTTATATCGTATCTTCAAGTTATCCCAATGGAAATCTTGTTAGATCTGGTGGAAGATCTAATACAAATTCCCAAAGAAGAGATGCGACCGCAACAAATCCATCGATTCCCAACAGAACTATAAATCCAGGAACTGGATCTTCTGGATCTTCTGGATCATCATATTAAAGACAAATAGATAAAGAATATGTCAGAAAAAAGAATCCAATTTAGTAATATTGTTCAAAACCAGTTACCAAATTATGTTAAGAACGATTTTCCCTTAATATCTGAGTTTTTGAAGCAATATTATATTGCTCAGGAATATCAAGGAGCTCCGATTGATTTAATTCAAAATATTGATAAATATGTTAAACTTGATAACATCACAAATCTTTCATATTCCACAAAATTGGCATCTAGAATTGATTTTGATGACACTGTTATCATAGTAGATGCTACGGATTCCTATACTGGGACAAACCAGTTTCCAGACTCATATGGTCTTTTGAAAATAGGAGATGAAATTATAACATATACTGGAAAAACAGATTTTTCATTTACGGGATGTATTAGAGGATTTAGTGGTATAGAATCATACAGAGGAGAGATAAATCCAGAAGAACTTATATTCAAATCTACGGAAGCTTCTTCACATGAGTCTGGGACAGATATTATAAACTTAAGTTGTCTTTTCCTTAAAGAGTTTTTATCAAAAACAAAAATACAACTTATCCCTGGATTAGAAAATAGAAAATTTGCTGAAAACCTTAATGAAAATATCTTTATCAAGAATGCAAAAGATTTTTATTTGAGCAGAGGAACTGATAGGGGATTTGAGATATTATTTAAAGCTTTATATAATGAAGATGTAAAAATTGTTAGGCCATCAGAATTTTTAATAACTCCATCAAATGCACACTATAAAGTAACAGACAATCTTATTGTAGAACCTATAGATGGCAACCCAAACGATTTAAAAAATAGAACTTTATATCAAGGCAATTATGGCAATAATATAAACTATGCATATGCTCCTATTACCGATGTTGAAGAGGTTCGAGTTGGTATTGGAGAAACTTATTATATTCTTAAGTTAGATGCTGGATACAATAGAGACGTTGGTGTTAGAGGTGCGATATATGGAGAGTTCTCAATATATCCAAAAACTCAAGTAATAGATAGAGTATCTTCCGGATCATCTTGTATAACTGTTGATTCGACCGTTGGTTTTGACTGTCCCGGTGAACTATATCTGACATACGATAATGGGTCTATTGGAATAGTTTCATACACATCAAAATCCCTAAACCAGTTTTTTAATTGTACAAATATATCCGGAACAATTTTAGATAAATCCATAGTTGGAATAAATACATTCGCGTATGCAGCATTTGATGACCAAGAGGTTCGAGTAAGGATTAACTCTGTATTGGGCGGAATAAATTTCTCAGATGATTCTAGATATTACGAGAAAGAAGATGTTTCTCAGATAAAAACGCTCGGAGAATCGGTTGATAACTCACTGACAAAAAATTGGTTTTATAATGTATCTCCAACATATAAAGTAGATGATATCACTCTTGTAGACAGTTCTGATAACACATATAGAGTTAATCTGAACGTGGATCATTTCTTGAAATTGGGAGATGTTGGCACAATCACTTCTAATGATGGAATATCGAGGTCTTCAACTATTATTGACATCCCATCTTCCAAGTCTATTGTTATCAAAGGTCAAGGAAATCTTTCTTCAATTAAAAAATATACATTCAAAAGAAATTTATTAAGGTTATCGTCTAACTTTTTCCCAGAATCATCCTTCTATACAACAAATATACAAAATGTTTACAGGTCAAAAATTGATAAGAATGAATATATTATTGCATCTCCATCAATTCCAAGTTATGAATCCCAACCAATAGAAACTTCAGATAGATCCATAACATTTTCTGGCAGATTTATTGGAGAAGATCTGGAAATCTCTCCAGGAATAGATCATGGATTTTATACTGGAGATGCTGTATATTATATACCAGAAAAAATAGTAAATACGACGACAGATGACGATGGGCAAGAAGTAGCAAATACTGCAATTTCTTCAACACTTTTCATTGAAGATTCTGATTCTGGCGGAGAGGGGTTGTATTTTATAAAAAGGGTTTCTTCAACAACAATAAAACTCTCACGAAGTAGGACAAATATCTACGAATCAAAATTTATATCTGTAGATTCTCCAATTGTGGTTAAAAATAATATCATAAAACCTTTCGAATTAAAATCAAAAAGTTTAGAATCTCAAAAATTATTCAGAAAAATTTTAAAACCAATAAGCGACGGATCTGTATTTAAAACCAATCCAGGATTTACTGGTATTTTAATTAATGGTGTAGAAATATTAAATTATAAGTCAAACGATTTCATTAATTATGGAAAAATTGAGATGGTTGATATTTTATCTCCAGGATTTGATTATGACATAGTTAGTCCACCACCAGTGATAATAGAAGATCCTGTAGGTGTGGGAGCTGAGGGATTTGTTTCCTTGTCGGGATCTTTAGTAGAAATTAAAATTTTAGATCCTGGTTTTGACTATGAGGAAACTCCAAAAGTAAGTATAACTGGAGGAAATGGTATTGGTGCGAAAGCTTTTGCTAATATGTCATTGATTGATCATTCAGCACCATTTAATTCACAATCTCAAGTTGGTATAGGAACAACATTATCTATTATTGGATTCAGCACATATCACAAGTTTAGAAACTCTGAGAAGATAATCTATATTACAAATGATCAGAATTCTATTGGAGGATTGGTGCCAAATGAATCGTATTTTGTATCTATTCAAGATAGTTTATCAGTAAAACTTCATAAAAATCTTGCAGATTCTATTTCTGGAATTAATACAGTATCTTTACTTTCATCTGGAGTGGGAGTTCATGAGTTAAGATCTTTTAATAAAAAATTAGTAGTAGAATCTATCAATGTAGTTTCTTCTGGATTCAACTATCAAAATAAAAAAAGATCTATAGGATCTGTGGGAATTAACACTTCATTAAATACCATCAATATAAAAAATCACGATTATAATACAGGAGAAGTAATAAAATATAATTGCGAGGGTAGTTCTATTGGGGGTCTTTCTAATGAGACTGAGTACTATCTAACAAAAGTGGATGAAAACTCATTTAAGTTGTCAAAAATAAACACTGAATTAAAATCTGAAGGGATAGATTATTTTTATAAGACGGCACAATATGAAAACTTAACAAACTCTGGTGTAGGAACGCATATTTTCAACTATCAAGATATTTCTGTAAGATTGGTGGGAAAGGTTGGAATATCCTCTATTGGTAACGAAACTTTCGAAGCTAAAATTGAACCCATTTTTCGGGGAGAAGTGACATCATTATACATATCAAATGGTGGGGTTGGATATGGATCATCTGAGGTTATAAACTTTGAGAGGCCACCAAAAATAAAATTAGGATCTGGATATGGAGCTCAGATTAGTCCGGTTATAAGAAATGGAAGTATAGTGCAGGTCATAGTATTAAGTTCTGGTAAAAATTATACACATTCTCCAGATTTAAATATTGTTGGTTCTGGTGTTGGTGCGGTTTTAGTACCGATTATCGTTGACGGTCAATTATCATCCGTAAAAATAAACTCTGGTGGATTTGGTTATGGTCAAGAAACATATATAAACGTTATATCTTCTGGTCAAGGAGCAAGTTTTAGGGCAACGTTACAATCTTGGAGAGTAAATTTATTTGAAAAAAATTTTTCAAGAATATCTAACGACGATGGTTATATTACAAAGGGGATTAATGAGAATTTTGGACTCCAATATTCCCACATATATGCTCCAAGAAAATTAAGAGAATCAATCTTTTCAGTTGATCAAGATGGTAAAATATTATATGGCAAAAAGGACTTAAAACGAGTTAATAGTTTAGAAGTAAAATCAAAAGACCATTCGCCAATCATTGGATGGGCATATGATGGAAATCCCATTTATGGTCCATATGGATTTGCAAAAAAATCTGGTGGAGCCGTTCTTCAAATGAAATCTGGATATAGAATTGATTTAAAAGAATCTAGACCCCCAATATCCATATTTCCAGAAGGATTTTTTGTAGAGGACTATTTGTATCTATATGTTGGAAATGAAGATGTTCTTGATGAAAATAATGGAAGATTTTGTATTACTCCAGATTTTCCAGAAGGAACTTATGCATATTTTGCAACCATTAATGACGGATCTGTGGATTCTTCGGGATCTTTTGCAAAGTATAGAAGACCTACATTTCCATACTTGATTGGTAATAATTATAACGACAATCCGATAGATTTTAATTTTCAAAGCAAATCAAATCAAGAAGATGTTGATATAAATGACGAAAAGTGGTGTAGGATTATAAATCCATATAATCTAATTGAAGACGAAATTCAATATGATTATCTATACTTACCCAAAAATTTATCACAAAAATCAACGATAAATTTCACATCTTATGGAAGTATAGATTCTATAGGAATTAGTAGCGCAGGAGATTTTTATCAAATTGGAGATTCAATCTCATTTGAAGATAGAAGTATTTCTGGAAACTTGGTTTCCGCCAAGGTATCGAAGATTAGTGGAAAACCAGTAAATGATATTAGTGTATCTACCAATAGTATTGGAAATGTTGAAGTATATCCATCATCAGTGAGGGGAGAATATGTTCTATATACTCCAAACCCACACGAATTTAAAAATCTGGATATTATTAGCATCTCTGGGATATCTACAACGTCAACCAAAATTGAAGGTTCATATAAATCAGATATAAAAGAAAATGTTTTACTTATAGTTGGATTGGGAACAAATACATATGGAATTGAGTCATCTGACGTAACCGGGTTAGTAACCTATTTTAATGTTTCTGGAGATTTGACATATCCGGGTATAAGGGAAAATGATATTTTTAGTATTGGATCAGAAAGGGTAAAGGTATTGAGCATCGATAAAGAATTATCTAGAATAAGAGTATTGAGATCTATCGATGGAACTGTTGGGACGTCACATCCTCCGTCTGAAAAGATGCTGGAAGTTTCTAAAAAAATAATTATAAAATCAAAATCAAAGGAAAGATATGACTACAGAATTAATAGAGAGTTATATTTTGATCCGAGCGAATCAGTTGCTTTGGGTACAACCTCTGGGGTTGGCATAGGAACGACGATATTCTTATCAAATCCCGGAATAGGAATCACAAATATCTTCATACCAACAAAATCGATATACATAAAGAATCATAATCTCAAAACTGGCGACATATTGACATATTCGCCAAATAATGGAAGTTCAATAATAGTCGCCGAAGAGTCTGATCTTTCTTCTCCAGAACCACTCTTAGACCAAAAAAAAGTTTTTGTTGCAAAGATAAACGAAAATCTTATTGGTATCTCTACAGTAAGAGTTGGTCTCAATACTTCCGGAACTTTTGTTGGGATTGCGGAGACCTGTAGAAATTCTAGAACTTTATATTTTTCTGGAATTGGGACAGGAGTCTATCACAGTTTCTCTACAAATTACGAAGTTAATACGGCAAAAGTATCAAGAAATATCGTTAAAGTATCCACAGCTCAGACGCACGGATTGATGAATAATCATGATGTTTTTATTGATGTCAATCCGTCGATACCTACAATATTTTATATTAAGTATAATAATTACAATAGGAGAGTAATTATAAATTCAAAGGAGTTTTCTTCTGTGGATATTGATACTGTGGATAGCAGTATAAAGATACCAAATCACGGATTTAATACTGGAGAGAAAGTAATATATACCTCAACATCATCATCACAGGGACTTCAGAATAATGGAATTTATTATATTGTATATGTAGATGATGATACTTTTAAACTGGCATTTAGTTATGAAGATTCTAAAAATATTATTCCAAGCACAGTTCAAATACCCAAAAACTCTTCGGGGTCAATTAATCCAATAAATCCGCAAATAAAAGCATATAAAAATTCTACAATTATTTTTGATCTATCGGATAGTTCTTTATCATATTCAAATCTTTCGACATTATATTCTGCCTTTCAGTTTAATTTATATTCCGACAAAAATTTCACAAACAAGTGGGATAAATCAGAAGAAGAAAAGTTTTTTAATGTTGAGAGGATTGGATCAGTAGGAGTTACTACAGATGCAAAAGTTATTTTAAAGGTTACTAAACAAGTACCAGATACTTTATATTATAGATTGGACCCAGTATTTGAAAGTGATATACCAGAAGAAAAAAAAGGTGTTGTTATGGATTCGGAAGTTATATCTGGGTCCGAAATAAAATTAGTTTCTAGTCAGTATAATGGTAAGCACACAATTTCTCTTAAATCTCCAACTGAGTTCACATATACTATTGGCAAAACTCCAGAAAGTGTATCATATGCATCTTCAACATCGGAGATATCATATACAACAACATGTACTGATGCCTATGGACCGATATCAGAAATAGATATAAAAAATTCTGGGGGAAACTACTATTCTTTACCTAGTATAGTCACAATAAATTCTTCTTTTGGAACTGATTCTGTTTTGGAATCTTCCAGCAAAACAATTGGCAAGATTAAAGATGTATTAATTAATGACATTGGATACAATTTTCCATCAGACAGAACATTAAGTCCATTCGTAATGATGCCTCAGATAGTGAAGATTGATCCCCTTTACTCTATAGAATCCATAGGAATATCTTCAGTTGGAAAGGGATATATCAGTTCACCGAATCTTATCGTCATTGATGGCAGAACAAATACTATAGTATCTGATTTAGATCTCAAGTATTCTTTAGGAGATTCTGAAGTATTGATTATGAAAAATACTAATGGAATAAGCAATTTAATCCCAATAATAATTCCAATAAAAAATAGTAACGGAGTGGGGATCAGTTCAATATCATATAATCCAAGCAATAAGGATGTGACAGTAACACTGAAATCAGGATTCAGCGATACAAAATCTTTCCCATTTAAAGTAGGAGATAAGGTTTTAATTGAAAATGTTGGTATTGGTATTGGATCCACAGAGAAAGGTTATAATTCTGAAAATTATAACTATCATCTATTTACTGTAACCTCAACTGATGAAAATATTGGTGGCATCGGAACAGTAACATATGACATATCTGAATTTTTTGAAGAATCGAATGATACTCCGGGAATATTTGATGATATTAATTCTGTAGGAAGAATTATTCCCCAAAAACATTTTCCAACCTTTAATGTTATATTAAAAAATAATCAATATTTAGTTGGGGAGTCTGTAAGGTCAGATTCAGCAATCGGAGTTATAAATGGGTGGAATTCTAAAACCGGCATTTTAAGAATATCCTCAAAAGAAAACTTTGTGGTTGGAGAAACTATTATAGGTGCAACATCAAAAACTCAGGGAATTGCAAAAGATATAGAACGTCCAGATGCATACTTTAATCTAAGAAGCACTTCAACAGTATATGATGGTTTACAATCAAAATCCGGATTTTTAAATGAAAATACACAAAGAATTCAAGATAGTGATTATTATCAAAAGTTTTCATATTCCTTAAAATCTAGAGTTGATTATAATACCTGGAATGATCCAGTTTCAATATTAAATCATTGTGTTGGTTATAAAAGGTTTTCAGATTATCAATTAGAATCCTCGCCCGACAATAAAACTTCTTTGGTTGTCGGTCTTTCAACAGATTTAACACCATGCGATACTATCAATGATTTGATAGGGATTGCTGACGTAAACTGTGTTTATGATTTTGATTTGGTGAAGGAAAACTCCTTATCCATAAACTCAAACATCATATCCAATGAAGTTATTTTTGCAAATAGAATAATTACAGATTTTTCAGAGTCGGTTGGAAACAGAGTTCTCTCGGTTGATGATGTGAGTAGCACATTTAATAGCAAACCAAGGCCAACGACTTTTAGCATTATTGATAATTTTGATGTTAGGGAAAAGAGGGCATTAAAATATATTACATATGTTAAAGATAGGAGATTTACGCAACAAAGGCAATTAATGATTGTCGATCTCATTCATGACAGATCATTTGGTTATATGAATCAATATGGAAGAGTCGGGACATCTTATGACCAGGGGTTTTTTGACTTCACTATTTCTGGAACCGATGGTCAAGTTCAGTTTTTTCCAACAAAATTCTCTATCAATGATTATGATATTATTAATATATCATACAACTTGGATGATAACCTACTTGGCACAGGAACTACAATAGTCGGACAATCAGTTATAGACACTAATAGTGCCGCCATCTCTTATGGACATTCATCAAGGATTGTTGGTATTGATAGTGCGTATAATTCGGCAAAAGTTCTTGTTCAATTGACAGCGGATTCATATCAAGGAAATGAGTTCGAATTTACACAACTCAATATCGTACATAATGGAGATGAAGTTTCTATATTGGAATATGGTCAACTAACTACGAGTGCTAGTCCACACGCAACATCTGGATTTGGCACATATTTTGCACATCTTACTGGGTCTGGTTTGATTGTAGATTTCATTCCAAATGCTGTTGGTGTGGGATCTACTGGAGTAATCAATACCATTACTGTAGGACTTGCCAACTCAACGACTGATCAATCCGAATCAGTAGATATGAAACACTCTAGAATAGAATCCAGAGTAACCTCGATTTCATCTTCTATATTACCAGAGGAGACAGTGATATCAGAATATCCTTGTGATGGTACTTATGATGTTGGATATTTTATGATTCAGGTTCATGACTCTACGAACAATGAGTATCAATTCTCAGAGTTTGTTGTTGTAGATGACTATCAACCAACTATTTCAGATTATGGTACATATGATACAGAATTTGGTGAGATTACGACTTCATCTGGTTTAGGAACAATTGGTTCGAGGGTAATTAAATCTGCAGTTGGAATTGCAGCAACCACGCAAGTTTTATTTACACCATTGCCTGGTATTGATGTAAATGTCAATGTGTACATGAATGCACTTAGAAATGAAGACGATGAAAAAGATCAAATTAGTTTTAACAATGGGTCATTAGAAACTGGTTTTGGTCTTTATGAAGGAAATGAAAAAAATATTAAGAGATCTTTCAACTTAACATATAAAAATGATTCAATTTTTGAAAAGATATTTGATGGAAATGATGCATCAATTGTTGATATTGATGATGATACCATTACCATACCAAACCACTTTTTTGTTTCTGGGGAATCTATAAAATATTATAACACTGGAGTAGGATCAACAGAATCTATTGCAATATCAACTGAAAATTTTGCTGGAATAGGACTCACAGACAAGTTGCCCGAAAATTTATTTGTCGTCAACATTAGTGACAATAAGATTAAATTGGCATCTACTGCTCAAAATGCTTTGAAAACTATTCCAAAAACTTTAGATATTGTTAGTGTCGGTATAGGAACTCAACATAGATTTGTATCAACAAATCAAAATTCTAAAATGATAGTTTCCATTGATAATATTATCCAGTCTCCAGTTGTTTCTGTTGCGCTAACAACAACTCTGTCAGACTCAGTTGCAACAACTGATGATTTGATTAATTTCACTGAAATTACATCATTTTTTGGTGGGGATTTAGTAAAGATTGGTGATGAGATCATGCTTATCGAAGGTATTGGTATTGGAGTTACAAATAGACTCCGGGTCCGTAGATCTTGGCTAGGAACATCTGTTAGCAACTATCCTCCTGGAGAATTAGTAACTAAAGTCATTGGAGATTATAATATAGTAGACAATGTTCTAACATTTATTGAAGCTCCATCAGGAAATGACCCTCTGGGAGGAGAAACAAATACTCCAGATGAAAGAGATTGGGTCGGAATATCAACGGGTTCCAGTTTTCACGCAAGAGTATTCTTGAGATCTGGTATCCCCAATACATCTGATGAGACTTACCATAAGAACTATGTCTTTGATGACATATCACAAGATTTTAATGGAACAAATAATAAATTTACGCTTAAATCAAACGGATCTGATGTAAATGAAATTTCTAATGAGAATGCTATTATCTTAGTAAATGATGTATTCCAAGGTCCAGGTCAAAGTAGCGACTATACATTATCAGAGAGCGTGGGAATAACCACTCTCATATTTACTGGAAATCCTCAAATTATAACTAATGATGTTGGAATAACAAGTTTCCCCAAAGGTGGTGTTATAGTATCGGTGGGGTCAACTAATGGATTCGGATACCAACCTTTAGTATGTGCAGGAGGAACTGCTGTTGTTTCTGTCGAGGGGTCAATTGAATCAATAAGTATCGGAAATAGTGGTTCTGGGTATAGAGAAGGATCTCAAATAGTCAATGTTGGCGTCAAAACCTCTAACTACGATCTCATACACATTATCGGGTCTGCAACTATAAATGATGGACATATTTCAAGTGTGTTAGTAACAAATCCTGGAATTGGATATGTTCACGACAATCCGCCCATTGTCGTTTTTGACGATCCGCTTTCATATGAGAATATTCCATTAATTTTTAGTGATTCTAGCCCATCATCTGGAATAGGAACAGGAGCAACAGTAAATATTGTTGTGGGACAAAAATCAAGTGTTATTGACTTTGAAATAAAAAATACTGGATATGGGTATAACGTCGGAGAAGTTTTGACCATTCCATTCGGCGGTCAAACAGGAATTCCAACTACAACAGAATTCCAAGAGTTTAAACTTACAATAGATAAAATATTTGCGGACAAATTTACTGGATGGTCTTTGGGAACCTTAGAGGTATTGGATAGTATTGAAAGGTTTATAGATGGAAAAAGAACGTCTTTCCCACTATCTCTGTCGGGAAATATAGTTTCCATTATAGCTTCTAGGGGATCTAAAATTAATGTTCAGGATGTTCTACTCGTGTTTGTCAATGGAATATTACAAGTTCCTGGAGAAGGATATATCTTTACTGGTGGTAGTGTTTTAACATTCACGGAAGCAATTAAAGTTGGAGATAGTGTAAAGATTATTTTCTATAAAGGTACAGGGGGGGCAGATGTTATCGACAGAGAAATACTTGAAACGCTGAAGCCAGGAGATACATTAACAATCAATAATGATTCTTCAATAGGTCAACCTAAGTTTTTAGATGAAGATTTCAGAACTGTTAATGCGATAGAATCGACAAACCTTGTAAATACAAATCTATACTTTGGTCCAGGAAATACTATTGATGAAAACTTATTGAGACCGGTCGTTTGGTGTCGTCAAACTGAAGATAAGATTATTGATGGGCAAGAAATTGGAAAAGATAGAGAAATTTATGAGCCGATTATTAATCCAATTACACACACTATAAAACCTGTGAGTATTGGTTCTACAATATTATATTGCGATCGAATTAGACCCGCTTTTGATGGAAAAAATGAGAATGACACTTCTCTTGATTTTCAAAATAAAGTCACATTAATATCACAAATAGAAACTAAAGTAGAAACAAATAGTGTAAACTATTACGATGGAGATTCGGGAATTGTTATTGGATTTGGGACAACATCCATTGAAATTGGATCAGTACAATTAATATTTGATCTCCATATACCAATTGATTCTCCATTAAGAGATACCACTTTGGTTGGAACTGCAATTACGTTAAGTTCTTTAGATGTTGGCGACTACTTTATAGTCAATGACACTAATGTTGGTCATGCAAATACAACTATAAACTCACTTGATATGAGTGGTAACGTAGTTTCCATAGGAACTTCATATTTGGATAATACCTATGTAGTGCAATCTACAGAGTTGATAAGGAGACCCACTGAGGTTGATGCCGCTGGAGTTGGCATTGGAACGTCTCTTTGCAAGAGAATATTTGTCAATGTTGATGAATTTAATCATCAATATGATGGTATTGATACTTCAAATTATTTTGGTCAGTTTAGTTGGGGAAAGGTTGTTCTTGATGGGAGATCTAAAGAATCTTCATATCCAGCAAACACAATTCTCCGGAGAACAAAACAACTAAAGTATAAGAACTATATCATATAATAGTGTGATAAATAGATAAAAAACTGTGTGCAATGGCTGCAATCGTAACAGATCAGATTAGAATATTAAACGCAAAAAACTTTGTAAATGAAGTTAGGTCTTCTAATAATTCTTATTACTCTTTCGTCGGATTATCAAACCCAACAGATTACCAATCTGATTGGGACTTTAATCCACCATCACCAAAAGATAACTTTGATGAAGAGAATAATTATTGGGATACGATGATTGCCCTCAAAAAAATAAACTCTTCAGATGTCAGAAGGGTAGTTTCTAGAAGACTCTGGTCTTCGGGCACTACTTATGATATGTATCGTCATGATTACAGTAGAACTAATACGGCGAAAATTTCTGGTTCAACTAGTTTGTATTCTGCATCATACTACATTTTAAATAGTGATTATAGAGTATACATTTGTTTACAGAATGGAACTGACCCGGACAATCCCACAGGAAGACCATCTCTGGATGAACCCACATTTACAGATTTGGAACCTAGATTTGCTGGTAGTAGTGGTGATGGGTATATTTGGAAATATCTATACACTATAAAACCAAGTGATATCATAAAATTTGAATCCACAGACTTTATTCCTGTTCCACAAGATTGGGAAACTAGTTCCGAAAACTCTGATGTAAGGAACAATGCTGTTGATGGGTCTATAAAAATTATAACCATAACGAACAGAGGAGATTCTATTGGTCCGATAGGAGGAACTCAATATACTGGAATTCCAATTTCAGGAGATGGTGTTGGTGCAGAATGTACTATTATTACCAACAACGATAGAAAAATAGAATCTATAAGTATATCAAATCAAGGATCTGGTTATACCTATGGAAATGTGGATTTGGAATCTTCGGGAATTTCTTTTGGGGCATCAAAACCAACGTTTGATGTCATTATTTCCCCAAAAGGTGGTCATGGAGCAAATATTTACAATGAACTGGGGTCATATAACGTATTGCTATACTCTAGAATAGAGAATGATACATCAAACCCAGATTTTATAACGGGCAATCAAATTGCCAGAGTTGGATTAATAGAAAATCCACAATCAACAGATTCTACTATACTGACTTTAGATAAAGCTAGTGCTGTGTCCGCATTAAGACTTGTTGGGGCTGGATATAGTTCTGCGGCATTTGATCCAAACTCTTTAGTAAAACAAAATATTTCTTCTGGAACTACAGCGGTTGGTAGAGTTATTAACTACGATCGAGTGACAGGGGTGTTGAAATATTGGCAAGATAGAACTCTTGCAGGATTTAGCAGCACAGGAATAGGAGTTACAAATCCACAGTATGGATTTGAAATTAATGAGTTTACCTCGTCTCCTGGGTCTGGTGGGGAATTAACTATTATTCCATCATCTGGTTCAAATCTACGGATAGACACCACATTTTCTGGTATATCTACCACAATAAATAATAGAACATATTATCTTGGTCAAGAATTTTTTAATGGTTTATCCTCCCCAGAAGTAAAGAAGCATACGGGAAATATTATTTACGTTGATAATAGACCATCTATTAATAGATCTTTAAACCAAAAAGAAGACATAAAAATTATTTTGCAGTTTTAAAAAATTATGCCACAACAAACAAATCTTAACGTCTCTCCATATTTTGATGATTTTGATTCTGCCAATGATTATCATAAGGTCTTATTCAAACCAGGGTATCCCATCCAAGCCAGGGAGTTAACATCACTACAATCAATTCTACAAGATCAAATTGAAAAATTTGGGCAGCACTTTTTTAAAGATGGCGAAAAAGTAATTCCAGGAAATACCGGGTATACAAGACTATATTATTGTGTTCAATTGAACAATATCTATCAGGGAGTTCCTGTGTCTGCATACGCAGATCAATTAGTTGGATCAAAAATTACTGGACAGAGTTCTGGTGTAACAGCGTATATTGATTATGTTTTATTTCCAGAAGATTCTGAGAGAGGAACTCTTACACTTTATGTCAACTATTTGTCTTCTAGCACTCAAAACAATCAAACACAAACTTTTAGTGATGGGGAATCTTTAGTATCAAATCAGATTATATCTTCTGGATTACTTGGCAATTCAACCATTCAACCCGGATCTCCATTTGCAACAACTATCACAAATGGAAATTCTGAAATAGGATCGTCATTTAATATAGATAATGGCGTTTATTTTGTAAGAGGAAATTTTATAACCGTAGATAAAGAGACATTAATTCTTGATCAATATTCAAATACACCAAGTTATAGAATAGGGTTATTTGTTAATGAAGAGATCATTACATCAGATGCAGATGAATCTTTGAATGATAATTCTCAGGGATTTAATAACTACTCTGCACCAGGAGCAGATAGATTAAAAATTTCAGTTTCTTTAATTAAAAAGCAGTTAGATGATTTTGATGATACCAGTTTTATAGAATTGGCTGTAGTATCAGAAGGTGTTCTAAGAACAAAATCTATTGTAGGGGGATCTGTCGGGGGATCTGGAGGAGTTAGGTCAAAAGATCTAGCAGATAGTCTAGCAAAGGCAAAATACGAAGCATCTGGAGATTATTGTATAAAACCCTTTAATGTTACTTTTTTAAATTCTCTAGATGATAATCTAGGTAACGAGGGAATCTTTAAGGAGGGGCAGTTTACTCCTAGTGGGGGAACTCCATCAGATGATTTGGGAATATATAAAATATCTCCAGGAAAGGCTCTTGTAAGAGGATACAATATTGATGTTAGAACTCCAATTTTTATTGATGCACCGAAACCAAGGGAAGAAAAAACTATAGAAAATCAATCCATATTTTATAGTACTGGAGCAACATTACAGGTAAATAGGGTATTCAGATCACCAACGGTTGGACTGGGAAACACATATATCGTAAGTCTTAGAGATAGTAGAGTGGGTTTGGATGTAGATGAAGACGATGCTCCAGGAGAAGAGGTTGGACTTGCTAGAGTATATGATTTTAGATTAGAATCTGGATCTTATGATGTGTCAGATTCAAATCTGAATAGGTGGGGAATGTCTTTATATGATGTTCAAGTATATACTAATCTGAAATTAAATCAATCGGTTACACTTACAACACCAACATTTATAAAGGGCAAAAATAGTGGAACTACGGCATTCCTCAGAAATTCTGTTGAAGATAGTGATGAATTAGTAATTTACCAAAAATCTGGAAGATTTATTAAAAATGAATCTTTAATTTTTGATGGAATTGAAAATGGAAGAATTATTATAGATATAACTGAAAATAATATTTCTGAAGTTAAATCTATATATGCAACTACAAATGGAGTTGTTGGAATTAATACGTTTAGTGCCGACGTGATTCAATCAGTATCTTCTAATGTTGGAACAGCTACCGTATCTAAATTTTCTGGTGGGGTTGCTGAGATGACAGTTAGTGGGTCTGGATCTGGATATACGTCTGGAACCGGATTATTGGTATCGGGTGGTAATGGAACAGGCGCTAAAGTGGATATTACAGTTTCTACAGGAACTCCTGCTGCAGTTACTATTACATCTGGAGGTTCAACTTACAGCACTACTGGGACTGATGTCATTACTACGGGCGGCACAGGTTCTGACTTGACGGTTGACTTTACTTCTATAGATGGTGTGATTGGCGGTTTAACAATCAATGCTGCTGGTTCTGGTTATACAGTTGGAGATAGTATCACAATCACTGGTGGTGATGGAAACGCAACTTTCACGATTGATTCTGTTACTGGTGCTATATCTAATGTTGTTGTTGCAACTGATGGTGCTGGACTTGGATATGTTGTTGGAGATCAATTAGAAATCACTCAAGTTGGTGGTGCAGATGGTGTTGCCACAGTTTCAGATATTAATAATGGAGTCAGTACTATCACAAGTTCTGATCCAACATTTTCAAATAAAGTAAGTGTAGGAAATCTTCTGCAATATAGCGATTTATCCATTTCACAAGATCCAATTGTATCAAAGATAGTTTCTATCAACAATAACACAGTATCAGTTGTTGGAGTA
>MDTB01074275.1_pt1 | contig 18898 bp, 12 predicted proteins | sample 811161 | NCBI WGS metagenome assembly MDTB01 (sample SAMN05326650, study PRJNA326480) | marine metagenome | isolation source: seawater | place: Mediterranean Sea | collected 2009
CCTCCCTCCTCCAAGACGGACTTGAGGCGCTGTTCCAGCTCCGGCAGGGTCACCATCGTTCCAACCAGCGTTGTGCAGGCCGGACGCAAGTCAGGGTCCACAATCTGTCTGCGTAGACGCCTTGCCGTGGCGAGGGTCTCAGCCACAGAAAGCAGATCCTCTCCAGAGGCGACTCCTCCCTTGCTGCATCGCAGCACGACAGGACGCAGATCCCGCACCCCACGGAAACTGAGGCCTCCCTCCTGAAGTTCATCCAACGTCAGCAGTTCCACGGTTTCGGACAACGCCGTGCGACTGCTCGTCAGATCGTCGGGGAGGTGCAGTTTGCGCGCAGCATCTCGCCCCATCGTTGTGGCAGCGAAGGTCGACAGGTGCTCACAGAGCAGCGGCCATTCCAGGAGCTCAAGGGTTTCCCGCAGCGCCCGGTCCGGAATGACGGCGGGTTCAGCTGCAGTTGGAAGGGATGCCACCGGGAGGTTCATAAAGCATTTCCAACCAATTGCCGTCTGGATCCTTGAGATAGAAGGAGGCCGTTCCGTCGCGGTGATCGTGGACGGCACCCACGAACACCCCTGCTGCCTTGAGGCGCGCGTGCACCACATCCACCTCGTCGCGATCGCGGAAATGGAAGGCGAAGTGTGGACCGGCAGCTTTGTATCCGGGCCCCAGCAGGGCGAGTCCATCACGGCCCGGACCGGCTTCCAGGTAACACCAATCCTCCGCTTCCCAGACCAGGCGCATCCCCAGGCCGGTGTAGAACTCCACCGCGCGGGAAACGTTCTCGACGCGAATGGCGACGTGGCCTAAACGATCAACCGTTGCCATCGAGCATGAGGAAATGCGAATGGACCTCCATTCTGGGGATCTGCGATGCGATATCGCTCAGCCGCCGCGCAGCCATGTGGCTGCATCACAAGCGTGATACGTGAGGATCAGATCTGCACCAGCGCGCTTGAAACTCAGCAAGGTTTCAAGAACCACAGCCCGCTCATCAATCCAGCCCCGCTCGGCAGCCGCCTTCACCATTGAGTACTCACCACTCACGTTGTAGGCAGCGATTGGGAGCTCCGATTCCTGCCGCAGTCGGTGAATGATGTCGAGATACGCCAGGCCTGGCTTCACCATCATGATGTCGGCGCCCTCCTGCTCATCGAGCTGGGCTTCGGTGATGGCTTCGCGGGCATTGGCCGGATCCATCTGGTACGTGTCCTTGTTCTTCGGGATTGGCTTGCTGCCAGCAACTCGTGGGGCTGAATCCAAGGCCTCACGGAACGGGCCGTAATAAGCGGAGGAGTACTTGGCGGTGTAACTGATAATCCCCACATGCTCGAAACCCTCGTCGTCCAGGGCTTCCCGTAAGGCACCCACCCGACCGTCCATCATGTCGCTCGGCCCGATCAGGTCGGCACCTGCTCCGGCCTGAACAACGGCCTGTTTGCAGAGTTGATCGATCGTTTCATCGTTGAGAACAACCCCCTGTTCACTCACGATTCCATCGTGGCCATCGCAGGAGTAAGGATCCAGAGCGACATCCGTCATGATCGCCATCTCCGGAAGCTGGCTCTTGAGTTGCCGAATGGCACGGGGAATCAAACCGTTTTCGTTGAAGCATTCGGCACCGTCTTCCGTCTTGAGGCCCTCTGCCACCTTCGGGAACAGCACCACGCAACGCACACCCAGATCCCAGGCGCGCTGAACCTCTCCGGTGAGCGCCGTAAGACTCCAACGGTTGGCGCCGGGCATGGCACCAATGGGCTCCACTTCAGCTCCCTCATGCACAAACAAGGGGTAGATGAAGTCGGCAGACGAAAGACTGGTTTCGCGCACCATGGCCCTTAGGGCAGGGGTGCGGCGCAGGCGGCGGGGGCGGTAAGTGAGTTCCATCAGTCCCGAGAACCAGCCGTCGATCGTAGATCTGGCCCCATGGGCCTCAATTCAGAGTGCGGCGGACCGCATCCACGCCTGACGGGGGTCCTGGGAACGGCTCTGACGCAGCTGGTCCAGCAGCTGCTGTTCAGCTGCCGACCAACTCTTGGGGAATTCGAGAGTGAGCGTGAGCAGCAGGTCACCACGCCCGCCACGACCAGGCCAGCCCTTCCCTTTCAGGCGGAGACTGCGGCCAGGCGCTGTGCCGGCAGGGACATTCACCTGGGCCTCGCCATCAGGCGTCATCACGCTGACGGTGCCACCCAGCGCCAGCTCATCGACACTCACCGGTAGATCGGCCCGCAGCTGATCGCCATCGAGTCGCCACACAGGATGGGCCTGAACGTTGAGATTGAGATAGAGGTCGCCGCGACGGCCGGTCCCTGGCTGAAGGTTCCCCTTCTCCTTGAGGCGAAGTTTTGAACCATTGCGAACTCCCGCTGGAATTCGAACCTGCACCCGTTCGTCATTCACAGACAAGGTGCGTTCTGTACCGCGGAAGGCTTCGGAGAAACTCACACTCACCGTGGCTTCTGCATCGAGATTCACTGGCGCACGAGTCGCCTGTGCTCCGCGTGGGAAGCCCCCTCCCTGGAAGCCAGAAGCGGCGCCTGGGCCTCCGAAGCGCCCCAGTAGATCATTGATGAAATCGTCGAAATTGCCGTAACGCCCGAAGTCAACGTCCATTCCGGGAACACCACCACCGCCCATGCCACCGGCCTGATTCCAGTACTGGCCGAACTGTTCATATTTACGGCGCTTCTCCGGATCGGAAAGCACCTCATAAGCCTCACTCACTTCCTTGAACTTGGCCTCGGCAGCCTGATCACCAGGATTCACATCGGGGTGATACTGCCTTGCCAGCTTTCGGAAAGCCCGTTTGATCGCTCCTGCATCGGCGCTGCGATCAACGCCGAGAACCTGGAAATAGTCCTTGTATCCGCTGCCGGCCATGGCCTCCGTTCAACCACTCGGCGTTCGTCTTGCAGTGTCCCAGTCCATTGCTCACCCGTGTGGATTCGCCATGGAGGGAAGCCCGAACGTGAATCTCCCACCTAGTTTCGGTCCATAACGCAAGAGGCGGCATGAAGCCGATCGGTCCAGCAGTCCTGCTCATCGGCCTCAGCCTGGGCAGCGCAATGTCCGTTTCCGCTGGCTGGAAGGGAACGATCGGTGAGCCCCTGCGCGAGTCGAACAGCGAGGCGATTGCGTTAGCGGACCATTTACGCAGCATCGGCGCGAGGTTTTACGGGTCCTGGACCTGCCCCGCATGTTTCCGACAAATGAATCTGTTTGGGAAGCAGGCCGGTGCAGACGTCCCCTACGTCGAATGCCGCAAGCCCAAGCAGCTGCCCAAACAAGCCGCTGAATGCACAACGGCAAACATTCGTGCCTACCCCACCTGGGTGATGCCGGATGGATCACGTCGGGAAGGAATCCAATCCTTGGCGGACCTCGCCAGTTGGAGCGGCCTGCGTTGAGATGCCGCTGATAAACGGCCTTCACAGACGCAATCTTCGTGGCGACTTGCTTGGGGGCATCACAGCAGCTGTGGTGGCCTTGCCGCTCGCCCTTGCATTCGGCAACGCAGCTCTTGGACCCGGTGGAGCCATCTATGGCTTGTACGGCGCCATCGTTGCCGGATTTCTGGCGGCTTTGTTTGGAGGAACCCCCGCCCAGGTGAGCGGCCCCACAGGCCCAATGAGTGTCACCGTTGCTGGGGTCGTCTCCAGCCTGGCTGCCGTTGGGGTATCAACAGACCTGAATGCAGGTGAACTGCTGCCGTTGGTGATGGCAGCCGTTGTCTTGGGTGGACTGTTTGAAGCGCTTCTTGGGGTTTTGCGGCTGGGCCGTTACATCACCCTTGTGCCGTATTCGGTTGTGTCGGGATTCATGTCCGGCATCGGCTTCATCATTCTCGTCCTACAGATCGGACCATTTCTTGGCATCAGTACCCGTGGAGGAGTGCTGACGTCTCTGGACGGTTTGATCGCAGGGTTTCAACCCAACCCGGCCGCCATCGCTGTGGGTTTGATGACCTTGGCCGTGGTCTTTTTAACTCCGGCTCGCATCCGACAGTGGGTGCCATCACCGCTGCTGGCGTTGTTGCTGGTAACCCCTCTTTCGTTGGTGCTGTTCAACGACGAACGCCTGCAAACGATGGGTCTAGAAGCCATCAACAGGATTGGGGACATACCCGAAGCAGGGCTACGCATTCAAGTTCCAAACTTCACCCAATACCTTCCTGAACTGCTTCGCGCCGGCGTGGTGCTGGCCCTACTTGGAGCGATCGACTCCCTGCTCACATCCCTCGTAGCCGACAACATCACACAAACCCGCCATAACTCCAACCGCGAACTGATTGGCCAGGGACTGGCCAATGCTGCAGCGGGATTTTTTACAGGACTGCCCGGCGCGGGAGCCACGATGCGCACTGTTATCAACATCAATTCAGGGGGGCAAACACCCATTTCAGGGATGACCCATTCACTCGCGCTACTGGTTGTACTACTGGGCGCAGGACCGCTAGCCAGCAAGATTCCGACGGCATTACTGGCTGGAATATTGATCAAAGTAGGGCTCGACATTATCGATTGGGGATTCCTGTTTCGCGCTCACCGATTATCTGGAAAAACAGCATTCCTGATGTACAGCGTGTTGTTAATGACTGTGTTTTGGGACTTGATTTGGGGCGTTTTGATTGGCATGTTCATTGCCAACCTCCTCACAGTTGACTCCATCACTCAAGTTCAGCTTGAAAACATCGAAGCCGACAATCCATTGGATCACGACAGACCAAATCAGCATACAAGTGATCTCAACGAGGAAGAACAAGATCAGTTCAATCAATGCCATGGCGGCGTGATGCTGTTTAACCTAAGAGGCCCACTCAGCTTCGGAGCAGCCAAGGGAATTTCAGACAGAATGGGATTAGTCGAAAACTATAAAGTGTTGATTTTAGACATCAGCAATGTCCCACATTTAGGTGTAACAGCAACACTCGCAATCGAGAGAATGGTACAAGAAGCCAAAACTAATGATCGCCAAGCCTATGTTACGGGTGCAACTGGAAAAGTAGAAAAAAGACTAAAACAATTCGGCGTGGGCAACCTTCTACCAAATCGCCTTGAAGCACTCCATCAGGCCAATCTTTTGATCAACAACGGCCAAGAGTAACGGCGCATAATTCGGAGATTTTTCAATAATAATCTCATGATGTGATTTTGCATCATCATGGCTAGCATTTAGAAGAAAGCAAACTCAAAGCCTCATGTCCAAAAACCTGGAGCAAGCCAAGCGACTGTTTGCAGCAGGGGAAACGATGCAGGTAGAACGCTTTGCAGAACACTTTTCTGATGAATGCCTCTATAAATTCGCAAATAATTCAGCTGCACATTCACCCCAGGAAATAATCAACGGCTCTGAAGAGTTCCTGAAACGCGTAACATCTGTAAAGCACAACATTGTCAACCATCATGAATCGGGAGGGCGCCTATACCTTCAGATGGAAATCAGCTATACATGCGCCAATGGAGCACAACACACGCTGCCATGCTGCGACGCACTGGAGTTTGACGAAAAAGGCAAAGTAAAAGAGCTCAGAATCTTTATGGACATCAGCCCCGTTTACAACGAGCCACTACCATCACACAAACAAGAAAATACAGAAATAAGTCTAGGGCACGAAGACATCAAAAAAAAGGTTTCCGAAATGTATGCCGCGCTCAAAAAAGAAGACTGGAAACTGTTTGAAAGCTTTTTTCACGAAGACGTGGTGTACAAAGTAGGCGCGAATGATCCGGTCGTCGGCCCAGACAAAATATCAAGAACGCTTCAATATATCTACAAAATACTAAAATTAACGACTCACAATCAACGCGGCCTCTGGAAGGCCGACGATGATACCGTAATCATCGAAATGGATGCTAATTACGTCAACAAATTGACTGAAAAATTCGTGCAGGTTCCGTGTACAGATATCTACCGATTTGAAAATGGAAAAATTGTTGAATGGCGAGTTTATCCCGATGCATCACAAACAGGTTTCACCAGCTGGTTTAACAAATAAGAAGCTGCTGGTGCCAAAGCACTCAGCAGCAAGAGCCAGACTGAAAACAATCAAATGAAAACTAACTTTCAAGCTTATTCGTCAGCATTAAGGAACCGATATCCTCACGGATTTGATTAAGTGCTCCAAGATCATTGACCAACTGAGCAACAGAAGATCCACGTTGACCTGCGAGGGTCATTTGATGGTCGCGCACAAACGTGGCAGCAAATCGCTCAGCGCAGGGCTTAATCATATCGATCATCAGTGCACCATCCGTGAGAGCCTGAGTGAATTCCTTGGAAGCAAAGAAGCTTTCACGATCCAAACCATTAGCAAAAGAAATCTCGAAAGCGGCATGATATTCCTTACCGTCTTTCTCAACATGCTCGACGCCTTGAGCATCAGGACGAGACAGATCGATTGCGTCGAACAAGTGATATCGCAATTGAACCACTTCAGGACGCTTTGTGATTGCGTGCATCAAGACATCCTTCATATAATCTCTGAAATCCTCAACCGAAACAGCATCCTCCTTACGAATGAGAACGTGATAACGCATTTCAGACAAGGGCCCATTTGGATAAGGCTCAGATAATCGACTAGAAACAGTTCGCGTGTTCCCCATTGATGTTGTGTAGCCAATGGCTTTACTGAAAATATTGTGCTCATCATCCATCAGAATGGCTGAAGCCGTAAACCATGTAGCCCGATCCTCAACAGACGAAAAGGTTAACTCCGCAATCCCTAGAAATTGATCAGCGGGATCGGTGTTGATTCTGATGTTCTTTATTTCTGGAAAAATTCCTCCATCATAAGCAGACAAATGATATTGCCAGTACTCCATCTGCCCTGGCAGACGTGCACACACAGGACCATGGACATCACGCCAATAATTATCAAACTGCTCTATAGAAATACCATTGCGAATCCAGAGGGGGACGTAGAAAACCACCTCTTCGCGTGCGTCTGCAAATGCCATGGTCGTGAAGTAACACATGACCATGATAATTCGGGTTTGAAAACATGAGCAATTGACAGGCACAACAATAAGTGCGATTCGTGACAAAAGTGCTGCGATTTAATTAAAAGTCTCTAGATTTTATAAATTATTGAGATCCCAACAGCAATGAAACGTTTAATTGCGCTCATTTCAACCGCGCAGCTTTTAGGACTAGTCGCCATTCCCCAGAGTTTTGCCAACCCAACTCCAACAGACTCATTCTCCCAAACTTCGTCTGGACCTGTAGATCAAACTTCATTTGATTCATTAGATTATGGAAATGACACATTTCAGGAAACAAGTGAGGAACTTGCAGCGATCAGACGTGACTTCGATGGTCGCTCACAAGCCTATACCTTGGATGAAGCCATCGCCTATGCAATCGCCAATAACCCCACAATTCAGGCCGCTTATCGCTCGGTTCAGTCAAAACAATGGAGTGCCATCAGTGATAAGCGTTTATGGTGGCCCACTGCATCCGGCGCAGGCCCGTATGGAGACGTCAACATTGTTCCAACTTGGCCGACGATCGGCCAACGGTACACATCCACACAAGGACGTGCATACACGACAGTTGAATCAACAGATGGCAAAACATACTTAGAAAAAACAGACTCGAATTCATACACAATTCTCGATACTTTTGTTCCTGCAGTGCATGGCCGTTGGACATTTTTTGATATGCCACGCGGAGCTGTCATCAAAAGCTCAACAGAGGCGGCGAAAGCCGAAGAATTACTATTTAACATGACCGTACGAGACACGGTCCTTGCAGTTCAGGAAGGTTATTTTGCCCTCTACAGTGAAATCAAGTTTCTAAATGGATTAGAACTTGATTATCGTGAAAACGTTGAACAACTTTCCCAAGCGGAAGCAAAATATAGTGCGGCACCAACGTTGATCAACCTAAATGCTGTTCAACAATCGAAAGCAACATTATACGCTCAGCTAGAACAACTCATCGACATGCACGTTAAACTGATTCAAGAAGGAGCCAAGATGGCAAGGGCCATGGGACTTCCGATTGGAACATTAATCAAACCATCTAACGATTTTCAGATGCGACCTCTTGGCAGCTGGAACATGGAATTGATGCCAACAATTGAACATGCCCTTGCTCATCGAGAAGAAATTCTGAGTGCTCAAACACTAGCTAAATCTCAAAGTTATCTGGCAACATCATACAGTTACTCTTACCTCCCCAAACTATCACTCTATGGCTATTTTGATTACAATGCTCAGAACGGAATCTACGGTGCATCAGATGCCAAAAAGAATAATAAGACCTGGAGCTGGGGCCCCAGTGCAAACATTGGATTGATCTTTAGTTGGAATTTTGACGGAACGGTCAATGATGCAAAGTCACGCAGTGCCAAGTATGCGTCTAAACAGTCACTCGCAAAAGCACAGGCATCGAGAGATATGGTTGCCACTCAAACAGCGACGGCTTTCGCTGAATATACAACCGCCAAAATGAGCTTAAACACTTCAAAGGCAGCACTTACGAACGCAAAGAGGGCAAGAGATACCAGTAAAATACTGTATCAACAAAACCTGATCGACGCTACAGCATACTCGGCAGCTGCCAATGCTGTTTCGATGGCATCAGAGTCTTATACCAAGTCAATATTTACGTACAACAACTCACTCGCAAAACTTTATCGCTACACATCAATCTGGCCTGTTGGTGTTTCAAAGATGCTAGATGAAGCTGTCAAAATCCTTAAAGAAGGCTAATCGAATCAAACTTCGCGATTATGTATTGATTCACTGACATGCCGGTTGGGTCGTTGTGAGTTCCTAATGTTTTAGCCAGATTGGGGATGGTAAAAAGCGGTTCAAACACCATGGAGCTTTACTCTCCGGACACCACTGAAACTCCTTCAGCATTGGGGCACATGCTGCAGGGAATTCAGCACTTTGGGATGACGACTCCCGACTTGAAAAAGTCACTTACCTTTTACATCGATATTCTTGGGGGTCGTCTCGCTGTAGGTGGTGACGGTTTCTATGGTTCGGAGATGCATAATCTTCTGTTCCAAATGGATGAAATGGAATGCAAAGAATGTGAAGATTCACCGGAATCCTTCGGAATTCCTGATCTTAGAAGCGGCAAAGACAATCTTGATGTCCGTTTTATCCAATTCGGCAACACTAATCTTGAGCTTTTGCATTTCCGCGGGGCAAACGCTGAAGCCGGTCCGTATGCGCCCAACATTTTTAAATCAGTGTCTTCGTGTGTTGGCTTTGGTAACGCTCCCCACTTATCTTTTCACGTCAAATCAGATGTGGACATGACAGAGTTTGCAAATAAATTAGTTGAAGAATCGCACAAAAAAGGGCTTACCGAAGTTGCAATCAATCGCAAAATTGATGTCGAATCAAGAGAAGACCTGGATAAAGCACCTACCAGTTATGCAATGACTGAATTCCCCGGATCTTTTGAAGGCTGGGCGTTGATCTACGCCAAGGGGCCTAATGGCGAACAATTGGAGTTCAATCAGGTAAGGTCTGTCTGTCGTGAAAACTTTATCAAGGCCATGGAGCAATACAACAAGCTGAACAAAACCACACATACCTGGCCGCAAGGTTGATCAGGACGTTCATTCGCATCTTTTGATTAAGTCCACAAGACAAGCAACATAGGGGTGGGGCATCTCCCGCCCTTATTTTTTTGGATTAATAGCAACAGCAAGCCCATAGTCGGATGAACGATAGAAACTCTTTAGACGCAACCTGATCGTTTCTGTTTTTGGTGAGCAGAGGCAAATATATGGTCCAGATCGGTTGCCGTGAATAACTTAGAAGGAGTGCCTAAAACATTCAGGATGGCCCTCAAGAATTTTTACACCATTGGGCAATCTCTTTTTGACTCTTGGAGCCCAGGATATGGTGACGGTTATCTGAAAGTATTACCGCATCCAGATGTTACGGTCCCATACACCAGTGCCTGGCTGGAATGGCAAAAAGGTCAGGCCGATTATAAAAATGGAAATTATACATTCGAAGACCCCAATGGATTGTATTACTCGTCCTGGGGACCAGAGAGCGACGTTGTTGAGCTTGAGCTTAACCTCTCTGCATTCAATGAACTGTTCATTCCTGGTTTAGGAAAGCTAATTGCGGATAACACAAGCAATGATTCCTCCTACGATGATAATTTTCAATTTTATAACGGCGACACAGGAAGCTCTCAGGGGCCATTAATCGTCGTAGATCCTGGTGACACCATTAAAGTACGACTTATCAATGATCTACCAGAAGATTCGGCGTCAATCTACTTTGACGATACGAATCTGCATACCCACGGCCTTCACGTTTCTGCGCAAGGAAACAGCGACAACGTACTGCTAACCATTGATTCAGGCACGAGCTGGGATACAGAAATCAAAGTTCCTGATGATCACTTTGTAGGACCAGACTGGTATCACCCGCATCTTCACGGAGCCACAAACGTTCAGGTCTCTAAAGGCTTGGCTGGCCCGCTTCTCATTCAGCCTTCAACAGAAGAAACCGACGACTTAGATAATTTCAACCCTGTTACAGACCCTGTCTACTGGATGAGTTTGCAGACTTGGGGTCTAAACCAAGAGGAGCGTGCTGCGTCTCCCACTGATCCTGTTAACCAAGATCCAGATGGAACGTCTTACCGCATCGCTACCCCTGCGGAAGTAGTCAGCACCGATGCAGAAGGAAATACAACATACAACCTTTCGGAAGCGGGCTATGTCGCTTACAACTATATGCCGGATTCATATAACCCAGAATCTCCGGCAGAAGGTGGTGCTTACTACGGCTTCGGACTAAATGGAGCTCCTATTGAAAACATTATCCACACTGTAAACGGCCAGTACAATCCGACAATCGATGCCAAAGTTGGTGAATGGAATCTCTTCGGGTTTTTAAACTTTGCGGTGAATTCACATCATGTGATTCAGCTTGTACATGAGCATGAAGGTGAATTAAGCCTCGAAGAATTCCAACTCGTCGCCGTCGACGGTGATGTTTCGGGCGCAGCGGAGGAAGGGCTTTCCGAACAAACTGAAACGCCCGCCATCGCACCCGGTGCGCGGATGACGTTGCAACATGCGTTCACCAAACCAGGCAAATATTACTTCCTCAGCAACGGAACCAATGAAATCCTGGGTGACCTTGCACCCGAGATCTCAAATACGGATTCCACATCAACTGTCAGTGAAGATGTTGGAGAATCGACATATTACGGCTTCAACGATGGTCACCTGGTGTGGGGACCTCAGGTGTTGGCCACGGTCAACGTTACAGGTGATGCAATTAATGAACAGCCAGCAGCGCCTGAACCTTGGGATTACATCACCAAAGAACAAGCAGAAATCGACGCTTGGATGACGACAACGACCAAAAAACTTAAGAAGGGAAAACTTAAAACGCGTGAATTCATCTGGACAGCCATGTCACCTGATTATGACATGTTTGGTAATGGGGGAGTTGGCAGCGATACGCCAAGTGATAACAACACAGCTGATTTTGAAGGCGCTTATCGTATTAATGGACGATATTTCGGCCACACGCCCCAAGATCAAACTGTCGTGGCCATGCCGATGCTGGGCACAACAGAAGAATGGACCATTGCCAATGAATCGTATAATGCCGTAGGCAAATGGGGAGAATGGCACCCATTCCATATTCACCAAAATGATTTCGTCGTTACTGAGATCAATGGTTTATCGACAGACCAGATTACGGCGTATCCAAGCAATCAACTCGCTGACACTGTGTTGCTTGGCGGTGCTTATATCGATGGTACACAAACTGCAGACAATCCCTATGGTCAAGCAGCAGGGTCTGACACCGACAATGTTCAGCCATTTTCAACAAAAATCCGGATGCGCTTTGAGGATTTCCCGGGCGCCTACGTCAATCACTGTCACATCCTCTTCCATGAAGATGCCGGCATGATGCAAGCCGTAAAGGTTATCCTGAATACCGATTCAACCTTTCTGGCGGGGGATCAAGCACAAAACAGCGTTAGCCTTACACTAGGCAGCGATACACGACAGCAATTCCAATTAACACCTTACGCCAACAAAGAAGATAACAAGAATATCAATGTCGCCATTGGTGATATTAACTATGGAAAGTTTTTTGGCAACTCCGCCTTGGATAATGACGTTAATTATCCCAGCGGCACCAAAGGATCTAGTGACAATATCACGGACATTGTTACGATCCAGAATTCAACAAGTGGTGATTACACCATTCGCATTTTTGATGGAGATGCCGTCAAGCAGGCAGCCACGGGTGATTATAAGTTTGCCGGCTTTGCGCCAGTGGCTGAAGACGATATGACGAAAACGGTGATTAATGAAGAAGCAAACCTGTCACAACTCACATTAGAAAGTGATTTTTACTGGAAGAAGAAAACAGACAACCCTAATAATCACAAAGGGACTGGTGGGCCCGGTACATGGGGCATCAATACATTTAAAGGGACGACATATCTTGAAGATGTTTACAACGATGATGGCAGCTACGCCGGCTGGAATGCCAACACAGATCCCAGTGAAATCACGGGCACCGATGGCGAAACCATCCCAAGCAGCTATCCAGAAGGCAGCTTTGTCTTTGCAACAGATGATGGTAAAGACTCTTTAATTACAAGCGAGTCGCATGGCGTCGATGATGTTGATTCCGACGGTCAAGGCGAAGAGCTGTACACCGTGATCGATGGCACTGGTCGATTCGAAGGCGCGAAAGGAGAAATTTATGGGACAGAAAATTTCTACGGTGGCGCAGATATTACGTTCGCAACGAATCCTGAATCAACAATCCAAGCTGAACCACAACTAACCATTGACGGGACGGATGATGTTTACATCCTGAAGGACATTACTCCATTCCAAGACATTGAGATCGCAAACGACAGTGAAACTTCCATTGCGGTTGGTGATGTCGACGGTGACGGCTTCGACGACGTCATCGCTGGAATCGGCGGTCCGATGATGAAGCCTGTGATCGAAATGTATAGCGGGGCTGACTATTCACTAATGGGACGTATTTATCCATTCCAAGGTAAAGGAAAAACCACGATCAACATCGCAGCTGGAGATATTAATAGCGACAATTTTGTTGACCTTATTGTCGGACAGGGTGATGGTGGCAGTGGATATGTGCATGGCTTTAGCGGACGCCACATCTTTGAAGTCATCCAAAACGATCAAGGTGCGGGCATTGGTGATAGCGCCGTCCAAGATGTGGATCGAATGGACGGCAAGGCAATGCATGCAGCAACGGAACTCTTTGAAGATGATTTTCAGCCGTTTGGCGACTACAGCGGAAACGTTGACGTATCGTCTGGCTACATTAATCCAAGGCCTGAAGATCAGCAAACGCAAGATGAAGTTGATAACCAAGTGATTCAATCCAGCTTTGCGAATCTCATTGCTGTAAAGACGGGTGCAGAATCTACAAAAAAAGATCCAAGTATCAAAGGTTATTACTACACCGGTGGTAGTGGCCATGAGTCACACACCAACAAAAGCATGTCCAGCATGAAATCAAGCGCTGATATACCGGAACTTGAAATGAGCTTGAACATTGGACACAAAATCGAAAGTGTCAATGGGAATTTCTTCGACCTTTCGTCTGACGCCGATGATCGAGGTAATGGAGGACTAGTGACCCAAATGGAGAACGGTCGAGAATTTGTTTACTACATTGAATCAGATAACTTCCAGAAAGGAGCAAACAATGTCTTCAAGCACAAAAGAATGTCGCTGACTGCGGGTAAGGAGATTGTCGGAACATCAAAGGATGATTATCTGAAAGGAACGAATGGAAACGATAACATCACAGGTCTTAAGGCCGCCGACACCTTAAAAGGAGCGAAGGGAGCCGATGATCTGATCGGCGGCAAAGGAGACGACGACCTTAAAGGAGGACGCGGTCGAGATCGATTGTTTGGAGGTTCTGGAGAGAACACTCTGAAGGGCGGCGATGGTTCTGACACGTTTGTTATTGGCGAAGGAGACAACACCATTAAGGACTTCGATGTCAATGACGATGCAATTGAAGTTCCTAACAATAATTACACCATTTCAGCTCGAGGAGACGACAGCGAATTAACCCTTAATCGATCTGGAAATGTGACCCTAATCCTCGGTGTTGATGCCGATACGTTGAGCAACAGTGGCGTCATTCAGGTGAGCTGACCAATGAAGGCCGTCAGGGAATCAAAACAGTACGCTCTCCTTAAATCCCTCTTGGACGTTCCAGTGCTATAGGGAAATTTAAAGAGAGATCATCCACGTTCATGCTGCCCTGATCGGCCACGTCTTAACAAACTTCTCAACACAGCTTTCAACTCAATCATTTTTCTGATCAGAAATGACGTCACTTGCGACCGCACCTCCTTCAAAGACGTTGAGCGGATATCCACTCGAACCGACTGGAACGTCCTTGCGCCGCTGGTCTGGCTCCTCCCATCCGTTTGGAGCATCAGTGGCGGAATCGGGGGTGAACTTTGCGCTGTACAGCGCAAACGCAACAGCAGTGACCCTCTTGCTGTTCAACAGTCCAGAGGACGCTGACCCCGTTCGCGTGATTGAACTCGACGCCCAGAAAAATCGCAGCTTCAATATCTGGCACGTTTTTATTGAAGGCGCCCGCCACGGGATGGGTTACGCCTATCGCGTCGATGGCCCGCACGAACCATGGAATGGACATCGGTTTGACCCTGAAAAGGTTCTGATCGATCCATACGCCAAAGCCAACAACCTGTCGCGTTGGAAGCGAGGTGACGCCTGCTTCCCAGGAGACAACCTGCACACCAGCATGCGCAGCGTGATCATCGATACCGATGACTACGACTGGGAAGGTGATCGACCACTGCAAACGCCCATGGCGCAGTCGGTGATCTACGAGATGCACGTGGGTGGGTTCACCAAAAGTCCAACCAGCGGCGTTAAAAACCCAGGAACATTTCTAGGGCTGATTGAAAAAATCCCCTATCTCAAGCAATTGGGTGTTACGGCAGTTGAACTGCTTCCGCCTCTCTGCTTCGACCACACTGATGTGCTGCGCGAGCATGACGGTAAAAAACTGGTGAATTACTGGGGCTACAGCACAGTTGGTTATTTCGCCCCTCACCAGGCCTACTGCGTCTCCGACAACGACGGACAACACATCAGAGAATTCAGAGATATGGTCAAAGCCCTGCACAAAGAGGGTATTGAAGTCATTCTGGATGTGGTCTTCAATCACACCGACGAAGGGAACCATCAAGGCCCAACCTTCTGTTTCAAAGGAATTGACAATTCAACTTATTACTATCTAACTGGAGCCGATGGCTCAAAAGAATTTTATTACGACTACACAGGCTGCGGAAACACCTTTAATTGCAATCATCCTGTTGGCGAAAAACTGATTCTGGACTCTCTTCGCTTCTGGGTTGAAGAGATGCATGTCGATGGCTTCCGTTTTGATGAAGGATCCGTTCTTAGCCGTGGAGAGTCGGGCGCACCCATGGAGCATCCACCGGTGATCTGGGCCATCGAGCTGGATGATGTGCTGGCAAAAAGCAAAGTGATCGCTGAAGCCTGGGACGCAGCAGGGCTCTATCAGATTGGTTACTTCCCTGGAGCACGCTGGGCAGAGTGGAATGGAAAATATCGCGACGCGATTCGCGGTTTCATCAAAGGTGATCCTGGTCTGATCAGTGAAGTGGCGTCAAGAATCACTGGAAGCTCTGATCTCTATCAATGGCACCGTGAAGAGCCGGTGAACAGCATTAACTTCATCACAGCCCATGATGGCTTCACTCTCTACGACCTAACCGCTTACAACGAAAAACATAACTGGGCCAATGGCGAAGGAAATAATGACGGAATCAACGACAATGTGAGTTGGAATTGCGGCGTTGAAGGTGAAACCGACGATCAATGGATTAATGATCTAAGAGCACGGCAAGTCAAAAACTTTGCCACCATCATGATGATTTCGATGGGTGTGCCAATGATTGTTGCAGGGGATGAATTCAAACGAAGCCAAGGCGGCAACAACAATACTTACTGCCACGACAATGAAATCAACTGGTTTAACTGGGATAAGATCAACTCCTCAGATAGCCAGGAGATGATTCGCTTCTGGTCGAAGCTCATCAACAAACGTTTGAAATTCAAGAATCATTTCAGTGGTCGTTATTTTGCTGGCAGAACCAACAGGTTTAACATCAGTGATATTCACTGGCATGGTCCTATAGTTAACCAACCTGGCTGGGATGATCCCCAAGCCCGCTGCCTTGCCTTCACACTTGGAGATACAGCCGACGACACTGACGGCGTCAATAATATTCACGTGATGATGAATATGTATTGGGACGCCATCGACTTTGAGATTCCTCAATTCGATGGACTCGACTGGTATCGGTCAATCGATACATCATTACGTTCACCAGAAGACATCGTTGACTATGACCAGCAGGTCAAAATCAACGATCAACGTTATGTTGTTACTGGTCGAAGCATTGTGGTTCTCCTGTCCCGAGAAACCACATGACTTCATCCTGATTTTCAAAAACTTTTCTCTGATATTTCTCTCATTCCTCACCACATCCAATGACCTCCTCTAATCAGCTCAACTTTCCTTTCTCAGATCTCGTCGCTGGTTATATCCGCAGCGTCTCTTATCCAGAGATCTTTGATTGCAAAGGTATGGTCGAGTTGGAGACATCCGACGGGCGAACCTACACGGTCAAGATCACGGATGCTTGCTACGCCGAGATCGTCAGGAACCTAGGCGAACCTTTCCAAGTTGCTCCAGACATGAGCCAGATCCTCTCTGAGGGTCGTTTTATGCATGCCTACGGAATCTTCTATCCAGAAGACACTGGCCTGAAATTTGAAGCCAAGCATCTCCTTCTTTTTGGTCGTACATCGAACGACCTGCGTTTTGAGGATCAGAATTGGTGGACTCACCAGATCCAGCAACTGCTCAATTTCTACCTTGAATCTCAGTTCAGTGTTGAGGAAGGGGAAAAGATCGACTTCAAAAATTTCCGCACCGACCTCAGCGCCGAAGGCATGCACCAGGATGGTGTCCAAAACCTGGATACCATTTCACGTCTGATTTATGGCTTTGCAACGGCCTACATGGTCACAGGTGATGAGCGTGCTCTAGAGGCATCCATCAACGGCACGGAATACATGCAGCGCCATTTCCGTCATCAAAATAAATCCGAAGGAATCTGCTACTGGTACAGCCAAATTGATATTCAGAGTGACGGTTCACTTCGTAAGTATATGGGCTCCACCGCTGGTGGTGATGAAGGAGGTAACGCCATCCCGTGTTATGAGCAGATTTATGCACTGGCTGGTCCCACACAGACTTATCGCCTAACCGGATCACCAACGATCCGAACCGATATTGATGACACCATTACCTTCCTGAACCGCTTCTACAAGGACCACGGTCCCTACGGCGGTTATTACTCTCACGTGGATCCGGTCACCTTCGACCCGAAAGCAGATTCACTGGGAGTGAACAAGGCCAAGAAGAACTGGAACTCTGTAGGAGATCACGCCCCTGCCTATCTGATCAACCTTTATCTGGCCACAGGCGAGCAGGGATACGCCTCATTCCTCGAAGATACCTTCGACACCATTTGTGATCACTTCCCGGATTACGGATACAGCCCGTTCATGAACGAGAAGTTCTTCGACGACTGGTCCCGTGATCTGAAGTGGGGCATTCACCAGGCCCGTTGCGTCGTCGGCCACAACCTCAAAGTTGCCTGGAACCTGACGCGGATGCAGAGCCTGACGCCAAAGGAGAGCTATAAGACCTTCGCCCACCAGATCGCTGACGCCATTCCCCCTGCCGGATGTGATAACCAGCGTGGTGGCTGGTACGACATGATGGAGCGGACGCTGAAGGATGGCGAAGAGCACTATCGCCGCGTTTGGCACGACCGCAAGGCCTGGTGGCAGCAGGAACAAGGCATCCTGGCTTACTACATCATGGCTGGCGTTTATGACGACAAGCCTGAGTATCTTCGCTTCGCCCGTGAAGGCAGCGCTTTCTATAACGGTTGGTTCCTCGACTATGAGCAAGGTGGCGTTTATTTCAACGTTCTTGCCAACGGTCAGCCCTATGCCTTGGGATCTGAGCGCGGCAAAGGCAGCCACTCCATGGCTGGTTATCACTCCTTTGAACTCTGTTTCCTCGCAGCGATTTACTCAAATCTGCTGGTGAACAAGATTCCAATGGACTTCTTCTTCAAGCCCGAGCCCCATGCATGGCCTGACAACAAGTTGCGCGTGGCTCCAGACCTGCTGCCCCCGGGCAGCATTGAGCTGGCTGAAGTTTGGATTGACGACAAGAATTACACCGATTTCGATCGTGAAAAGCTCATCGTCAACCTGCCCGAATCTGACAAAGCCGTCAGAGTGCGCGTTCGAATTGAACCAGCAGGGCTTGGATTCAGTGCCGGACTCACCAACTTCGATAACGCCATTGGTACTTTCACCTTGGATGGCGATCTGACCAAGTGCAAGCTTCACTTCCTGAAGCGTGCCGTTGAAAGAGTTCCTGGAATGAAGGGCATGATCCTGGACATGTCGAATCTCAAGTCCGTTGATGACACTGGCTGGAACTATCTGCTGTTTACCAAGCAGCAACGGGGTGCCGATTTCAGCCTGCAACTCAAGGGACTGAACCCTGAAATCAGCAAGGGGCTCAAAGATGCGGAGCTCGATGAAGAGTTTGGTGTGATTGGCTGATTTACAGCAACTACTCAGGGCCAGCTACCTCCAGTAGTTGGCCCATTTTTTTGCCATTCGGAAATGTCAACGCCTGATCGAGACCACAACCGCGCAGGCGTCGAAGCGGCCATGAGAGGAGATCTTGGCGCTGCGGAACAAGCCTTTCGTCGTGCTCTTCAGCAG
>MDTB01225210.1_pt1 | contig 18897 bp, 11 predicted proteins | sample 811161 | NCBI WGS metagenome assembly MDTB01 (sample SAMN05326650, study PRJNA326480) | marine metagenome | isolation source: seawater | place: Mediterranean Sea | collected 2009
ATCTGGCTTAAGATCACTAGTATTAGATTGTAGTAAGTCGTAAATATAATGGGACTCATGCTCATTAGATCCTATGATACGGGCATTTAACGCACTATGATTGGCAACTAACGTCATGGCCGTAATACCTTTGTTGGTGCCGAAGTATTTCGAGGAGTAGCGAGTTTTAAAAGTCTCAAGGTGAGTTTCAAATTTTTGCCCATCGGTACTGGCGTGCAGGACGTCTTCTTGGATGTGATAGTGGCGGAAAATAGGGAGTGCCGCTACTGCGTTATTGATGATATCACTAGCCTCTTGCAAGGTTTCAGGCCTAATATAATTAGCTTGTATAGTGCTTAGATGCTCATAACTGCGATCAGATATTTGTGCCATCCCATATACGCCGCGATGTGTCGCATTCGCAATTAGAATAGCCAATAAATCATCCTGATTGGCGCCTACTTGTTTTTGTATTGGCAGCACGTGTGCGAAGCATTGCATAAAGTTGGTTTCTTGTTCAACATAACGCAACACATCAGCAATACTGACGGGGATCATTTGTTTAAAGAAAGGGTTGTTGACAAGTGATTGGGAGCCTTTAACTGGCAGTCGCCATCGTGTGCCACTTCGGCTCTTCATGATCACATTGCGGTTATCACCATTATCAATGTGACGAGCAACATCTTCTAGGGATGTTGTTAAGCGTATTTGTTTTACTTGCAGTAGCTTCTGAATCGGCTGCTTTAGCTTTTCCAATGTTGATGATGCCAATAGATCAGGCTGTATTGACGATGCAATTAAGTCGTCTTCTAGCGCACGATATTTAGTGACGTTTGATAAGTAAATTCGACCATTAAGCCGAGAAGCCAGTTGACGGTAAAGCAACCATTCGTATCGCTGTGGATGAACAACATCCTTGTTAATTAACCATGGACGATGTTTTTGTTGGATAAGTGTACTATCCATTGTTTGCAATGTATTACCTGCTAATAGTTCTGTTTTTGTGGTTTTGAGCTGGGTCACTAATGCTTCTGAGCCTTTACCTGCTTGGCATTCAAGACATAGAAACACGGGCCTTAATAACTGCTCAATTAACCCGTTTTGATCATCATAATATTGCCATTGATATTCTTCTACCGTGCGTTTTTGCTTTTTTAAGTACAGGCATAGCGTTTCTATATCTTGGTTATTCATTACACTTAATGCTTGTTGCCTAACCGTTGCAAATGGTTGATTATCGTCGATACTGTCATCAACAAACAGATGCAGTAATTCTGCGGCTTTGGTGACATTGTCTGCAGCTGACCTCCATGAGTCAAACACTGCCTGTTGGGCAAACGCATGCGCAGCTTCTTGTTGTTTACGGATATGATGAATAAACCCATCAGCCAATCGCTCTAGGCTTTGCCGTATGCGTTGAGTCAGAAAACACAGCAACCATAGGTGTTGCTGTGGACGCTTAAAGCGTTTTAGTTTACTGCCATAATAATCCACCATTTCACCGAAGTGTTGTTGGTTTTTAGACGATAAGGCTAAGCCCTTAACAGCATTATCAATCTGTCTTGTATAAGGCTGTAACTGATGATACACCGTCAGTTCTTTTTTTAGCTCTGTCACCATAACGCTTTTTGCACCGGCTCGAAGCTGGCTTAAGGAGAGCCCATCTTTGTCATCGATAATAGTATTTAGAAATCCGTGTAGTTCAGATGAAACATGAATACGAAGCTTATTATTTAACGCCTTCTTGACCTGTTGGATAACACGACTGATAAGCTTTTGTAAGACAGTATATTTAGGGATGGCAATTCTATGCGTTGCTAGATATTCAGCGGCTGCATCGAATAGATAACGAGGCTCAAGCCAAGCTTTGCCGACCATAACAAGATGTTCGTACAGCGGCGCAAAGTGCAGACTTTCGTCCCATTTCTGATAGTTTAATAACCTCAGTATTCTTTGATATATACGGTCACGCTGCATCTTATTAATGCTGAAAGGCCTGATCCCTTTGCCTCCTTGAACTTGCGTTGAAATAAACTGCATATCGTCAAAGATGAGGTTAAAGCTAGGTGAAAGAATCACAGGCTTAGACTTAAAATACCCTAATAACGCAATGAAATAGCATCGGTGGTTCCTTAGGCGAATACTTTTCAACTCTGTTAACTCGATCTCGTTTGGCGTAAAATACAATCGTTGTTGTTCAAGTGATAATAGCGGCGGAGAATATAGATCAAGCTGCTCAGCTTTGGTAAGAATTGATAGTTCGTTTTTTATAGCCATAGGAATTAAATTAAGTTTAAGGGGTTGTTAACCTCATAATTTGCCATACTTTGGAGAAGTAACCCACCTTTGTATGCCTTTAAATATGGTGAGTATGGCGATTTATGTTACTTTAGAGGGGAAAATCCCTAGAACCCCAATAGGATTCGACAGCCTAGCTTTTTAAGCTAGGCTGCTTTGTTTTATCAGTCCGTACAGCCACTAATATCGCTTTGATAACGATTTCCCGCTTCATTATTAGCTGTAACGCCCGCCAACTACCTTAGAAAAGAACACACCGACAGCCACAGCGAAATACAGCCAACTTTCACAGGGTTTATTGATATACGTGCTGTCAATGAATCACGCATTATCTGATTCAGGCACTCCAAATTATTCCTGTATATGCTTTTCAGAAATGGCCGGCGGAACTCACGATTTAAAGTAACGACGCTTACAGCCTAAATAAGCTTTGACATTTTTAGTTTATTTTTTGTGGCTATAAAGTGTAGTTTTGATAATAACCAGCAATGTTAAGTCACTTAGTTATCGCACCTCTATAATACTACGCAACAATTCAAGTCTAAGTGCTTTTCTCACTGTTATCCCTTAATTGAAATTTAGAAATAACTAAATCGTTTTGACGCGTTACTTACATCTACATTTGACTAGGTGCTTACGTCACAAATTACTTATCGCTTCGATACATAAATCGACGACTTCTGAAATGTCTTTTGAAGTAGTATCAATATGTAACCAGTTTTCTTTTTCTGATATATATTTATAGTTCATAGATAGTCTTCTTTGGTAAGACTCATCATTGAGGGACATAAAATCACTTTTACTATTTTCAATATCACTCCTCGATTTAATTCTTAAGCGTTGCTGCGCCTTATCAACGTATAAAAAGAATGTGAGATCAGGTTTCTCAAGTTCATCTTTTTCAGCCATACTTCGCTTATATAAAGTTTCTATATCTATATTTTGCCTCGACGCATACCCTATAATTGAACTGTATATATAACGAGTACAAATAACACAGGTGTTATTCGTTTTATATTCTCTGATCTTATTAGATAAATCGAAATTAGAAGCCATATAAAAATGAAATCGCCCACTATTCGGTAAGTACTCGTCCACATACTCCCGAAGCGCTTTAAACTGCCCTATTGGGCTTTCCAAATGTATAGCTTTTAATTTTTTTGCAACAAGAGAACTGATGACACTTTTACCTGCGCCATCCATCCCTTCAAATACAATAAATGGACTGTTCACTTAACTCACCGATTGTGTTGGCTGATCCTTTAAACTCCCATTCCGGTACAAAGAAACGCCAATACAGCCTTTGTCCTTAGCAAGAAGCAATGCGCGCTTAATATCATCAACCGTAGCACTATTTGGAAGGTTTATAGTTTTAGAGATCCCGCCATCAATATAAGCTTGAAACATAGATTGTGTAAAAATATGTTCTTTGGTTGATAAATCATTGGCTGTTACCAATACAGTTTTTAGCTCTAATGGGAGCGAAGTTAAATCAGCCACGTTTACTCCGGCTTTTAATTCAGTGAAGATGACATTAGTATCAACACCATAGCGTTGAAGAATACGTTTGAATGTGGGTTGAAGCTGAAAAATAGCTTCTCCTTGAACTGTCTGTTTGATCAAATATGAAAATATAGGCTCAATTCCACCAGACACATTTGCAATTAGACTCAACGTCCCATTCGCTGGTACAGCCATCAAAGATGCATTTCTTCTAGGGGGACTATTTTCTAAAAGTAACGCTTGACTACAATACCCTCTTTCTCTTCCTAAACGCTCACTTTCACTTTTTAATGTAGCTTGTAACAATGACATTAATTTTTCTACAAATGCTAAAGACTCATCGGAGCCATAACGTATATTCAGCATAAGTAACGTATCAGAATAACCCATTATACCCACACCGACCTTTCTACTTTCAAGGCACCTTTCTTGAACCAGCTCTGAAGCATGATCTTGAATATCATGTAGGTTATCTAAGCAGTTTAATCCTACTTTTGCGACTTTTTTAAAACGCTCAAAATCAAAAGTACCCTCTTTTACAAATTTCGTTAAGTTAATCGAACCTATCAAAGAGGACTCATTTTCACGAAGCAGTGATTCACCGCAAACATTGTTTATTAGTTTGCTATTAGAACGTTTCTCTTTTTCTGCCTTTAATGAAATAGAAGGGCGGCCTGTTGTATAAATTGACTCACATAAGGTATTCCATAATTTTAAAGAGTCAGGATCATGCTTGGACACGTTATCAAAAAAATCATTATCAAATTCAATATTTGTGTGGGTTATTACTAATTGAGAGCTTATTTTAATAAAGTCTATTATCTTTGGGTGTTTATAAGATAAAGTTACGGCGCTGTGTGCTTTCCTTTTTCTATTAGGATTTAGTAAATTTGTTTGCGTCTCTATATTTCTTGTTGCCGAAATAGGATCTTCCATGTTTGAAAAATCATAACCAATTCCACCACAGCCATCATGGATCTGTTTAGCCACATCTAAATCACTAAAACTAGAAGGTGGTGATAATACGTGGCACGCAAATAGGTTTGTACTGTCGTCAGATTCTGAATTCATCATTACTGGGCTATTAGGAAGAAACGCACCTTCGTGTATTAATTTTACAAGCGCTAACGTTTTTTCTTCGGCTACATCCAAGGTTGAATATTTTTTCTCTGCCTTTAAAAATAATCTGCCAACACGTTTAGGTAAGTCCGACCAATCGGCCGAGTCATGGTTTGAAAAAAAACGTGGCGATAATATTTCTAGGTATGGGTTATTAATTGCCCATGAAGGTTCACAATTTAAAGCTTCATTGCTTAATTCTAGTGTAGTCATATACTGTCCCTTTTATATTTATTTGCGTGTTTTAAAGATAATAAGGTGCTTACAACACCCTTATTATTTTGGTACTTACCTCTAAATACAGTTATGTTAATGTCTTTAATAGCTATTAAGTAATTTAGAGTTTACTCTATACCTTATCAGCGCAAGCTTTAGCTGACTTAGTTCAAACTTTCACAACAAACGGTATTCCATTTGCTGAAACGAGCCCATCGGGATCTATACGCCACTCAGTCATAACCCCCTCTTTGATAGGTTCAATAGCACTATTATACCTCTGGCTCAAATAATGAAACTGTTGATTCTCAGAGCCAACCCAGTTTCGGTTTTGCTCAATATCATCAAGCTCAAACTCTCCATCAACCACAATATCCACGTATTGTAATAACTTATCTATACCACTGAATTGCTGCTCTTTTAATTCTTCAAGTTTATACCCTGTAAACAACATCACTGATAAGCCTATACACTGTGCAAACTCTGCAAGCTCCGATAAACCTGGCGCTTGGAGCACTGGCTCACCGCCTAGTAAAGTTATTCCCTCGATGCCAAAGTGCTCTTTGTTTGACTGAATTTGCTTTTTCAATTGTTCGACTGCAATTACATTTGCCGGTTCAAGCTTTAAAAAATCAGGATTACAACACGATGGACACCGTTTCAAACACCCTTGCACCCAAATAGCGGTACGAGTGCCTGGGCCTTCTGCATCAGTAGCATCTACAATTGCAGCTACGTTTAACCACGCCATTAATCCACCTCAAAATCAAAGGCTTTACCTGCTTGTACGACTCTGATTGGCCGCCCATTAAAGTCCGAAAAATCCGAAATATTTTCAAATAAAAACTCAGCTAAAGGGTCAAACAAAGCCGACACCATCGCATTCAGCACGCCTCGCCCGCCTGCCGTTTTATCAACTTGCGCGACAATTGTGGTGAGGGCTTTGGTTTCATTATCAAAAATAAGATCCGATATGCCCCACTTTTCTTTTAAACGTATTTTTAGAGGCTCTAATTTTGCCTTTGCAATTGCAACCAGAAAATCTAAATCCGTCATAAAATTAAAAGGCACTATATTTGCCTCACCTATTCTGCCCAGCAGCTCTGGGCGCTTAAGTTCTTGAACAAAGTGCTTTGTAACGTGGCTTTTGAACTGCTCGAGCGCTTGCTCACTAGGTTCAATTTCACTCGCACCAATATTCGAAGTAAAGACAATGAAGGTATCAGAAAAGTTAACGGTCTCGCCTTTGCCATCAGTAAGTCGACCATCTTCTAGAATTTGTAAAAATTTATCTAAAATACGCGGGTGAGCTTTTTCAATTTCGTCAAATAATAACAATGAAAACGGTCTTTTTTTGACAGCGTTAGTTAACTGGCCACCTTCTTCATAACCAACATATCCTGGCGGAGCACCTACCAAACGCTGATCTGCATGTTCATGGTTAAATTCAGACATATCAAAACGCATACAGGCATCTTCATCACCAAATAAAAAACTGGCTAATGATTTTGCTAGTTCTGTTTTACCCACACCAGTTGGACCAACAAAAAAAAGTGCCCCCTTTGGCATTCTAGACTTTGCCGAGTGCTGTAGACCTGATAAACCTGTAAACGCTCTAACAAGCACTTTTCTAACTAATTTTATGGCTTCTTCTTGTCCTTTTACTCGCTGGTTTAAGGTACCCTCAACATCTTTTAACTTGTCGTAGTTTAATTGCTCCCACGGCGATTCCTTTTTACCGTAACGATATAACGAGACTAATGCCTCTAAGGATAATGCTTCTTGTTGATGACGTGAAAGTCGAGCGAGTTGGTTTATCTCACGCAGAGTTAACGAATCCGTCAAATCAACAAAATCTTCTAATAAACGAGATCCTACCGTTAAGCTGCCTTCAAGATTAAAGGTAGGAGCAAGACCTAGTATCGCTTGTTGGCGTTCAGCACGGTTGGGTAGCGGGACAACGATCTCAGCAAACTGAGGGTTACCTACGGTCAACTGTGGTGGTAGTTGGTTCGCGCCCTCACAAACAAAAACCATTAAACTTTGTACTTTATCTATTTCTACACGCGACATCTCATCTGCTGAGTCCCGTAGGTTATGTAGTAATTGCGCTAACCAGCCCCGCTCTTGCTCTGAAAGCGCATTTACCTGCCCAAAAAGTAAATTGGACCAGTCGATGACAAATGCGACTTTCGGAAAATGAGGATTTAGCATCACACGTTGAGCAACTGTAAAAAAATCTTGTGGCGTCAGCTCTGTTTGCCCCGTTTGCACTTGTTGCTGATCAACCTCTGACTCATCATCAAAGTCATAATCATCGCCCTCAACTAGTTCAGAAGGTGGAGTTGATGATTGCTGTAATTCGTTCCAATCTTCTGGCGATATACCGCAAATCCCTCCTACCCTAGAGTAATGAATTACGTGCTTAAAACCCAGCCTTTCAAACGTTGTGTTTAACACCAGCTTAAAAGGTTGCTGTGTTCCCTCTTGAGTAAAAACACTATTATTAACATTACCACTTATAACAATTCCGCGGCGCAACTTTGCCTGGCGCGAAAGATCTTCAATCCATTCTGACAACTTATGTTTGTTCATGTCCTTACCCTTTTTTATTCATCGTTTGCGATGGTATGGGTTTCATCTGTGCATCTTCATCATCAGGGTTACTCCACACTACCCGCGAATCGGATAAGTCGACTCCATATACTTCACTGAGCTTTGGTAGAACTTGATCAATATCCTTTTTACAAGTTTGGCCTCTATAATTATCAAACTCATAGGTGCAACTGCCATCCAAGCGTATTTTGAATCTCGCTCTGTTTCCAGCTGGTCTACTTGCAGCAATAACGACTTCGCGAATGCCAGCTTTCGTTTCCACCATTTTTGGTTTTTGCACTGTAAAACCAGTGCTCTTTAGCGTGGTAAAGATAGCTTTTACCGTTTCTTTTCTTACTGCTTCATTTTCGATTATTTTATCTGCTCTATCTGATAAATGATCTATTTCTTTAAGCTGCTCACTAACATCTTTAGAATTCGCAGAAATAATTGTATTTGCTTGTTCAGTCAGTTTTTTGGACTCTTCAGCTGGCAGACTTGGTGAAACAATGTCGACTACAGCTTGGACGACATCACAATTAGTCGCGTGCTGTGTTTGCTTTTCAATGATGGCCCGATGGTCCGCCGCTTTTGCTAACCCTCTGGTTTTAAGCTGCTTAAATTTATCTAATAACTCCTGAGGCGTTACTGATGATAGCTCTGCGAACACTTGCTGCTCAAGTTCTTTAACTTCTTTGAGCATTAAATTCAGTGATAATTTATCAGTCCAATTACGTAGCTCTTGTGACCACGCATTACTTATATGTGTTTTTCTTTCTTTTTCTGCGTTGGCTTTTGCCTCAAGCTCATCTCGGTGTTGCTGATACTGCGCCTCTTCAACTTGTACTTTAATACGTCGCGCTACATTACGCAGAGCAAAAATATCATTCCCCAACGATTTAGAACTTTCTCTAGCACTAAATGGAGCATGAGCAAGCTCTGCTTCTATTTGCCTAAGCTGGGATAAACAACTGTTATAACGTTCCTGTACGTACTCTGCTAAGCCTTGCTGCTGTATACTTACTAACTCACTGTGGTAGCGGTCAATAAATGAGTGTGTGGTACTACGCACCCGCTCCTCAGCTACTCTTTGGCGCTGCTCACGTTCCAACCTATATCGCGCATTATGTATCTGGCTCATTTTTTCTTCCTTTTCTTCGACTTTTTACCTGCCGTGTTCGTTAGGTATTCTTGTGTCGACTTATTCGCAATGCCTTCTGCATTAGCCATATTTCTTAAATTCTTATCATCGGTGAGCAGTAATGAATTGCACAATCTAAAATAAACAGCCACCGAGAGAATATGAATATCTGGTGAGTCTAATGAAGATCTATCCATTTTTTCCACCAGCTCGATATGAGAAGGCTCATAACTATTCAGTTCATTTAATCGATTAATTGCAGCTCTGGCGCGCTTAGCTGTATCTGTCCACTCACCCTCTTCATTTTTGTCATTTTTTAACCTATCAAGCTCGTGTGTTACTGTGACAGGGATTTTGAGCTCGTCTGAGGGTTTAATTTTATCGAGGAGATGCAGGCTATGCATGAGGCAGTTCGTATCAATAACGATAATACGCTTATTAATTTTCTGAGGGTCTTCATATTGGATACTAAAGTGAGCAAGCGCTTTTGTTAGCTTATCGTCTAATACCGCTAAATCTGAGCAGTTAAAAATAGAAGGGTTAATACTTTCGCGAAACACATTAACCTGATCGTGAAGGCGATGTAAGAGCTTATAGCGTGCAACATTAAGCTTTAACAAGTCAAAGTTATTTAAGCTTAATAAATCCTGCCCTGTTTTATTTCTAAGTGACGCATACACATCAGCCAACTCTGCAAGAGGCTTAGAAATAGATAAACTAGATGTAGGTTCACGTTTTATAATAGCGTTGTTGATAAGCGTAACCGCACACTCAGGTGCCAATGCATCTAATTGTATATTTTGCTCATTAAATAACTGGGCATAACTCGCTACTTCTTCTTTACTTCTCAATAGCTTAACTTTCTTTCTCAAGTGATGAGGAGATACTTCAGTATTAAGCTTTTTCATTTTTTCGTAGTACTCGACTACCTGTAGCATATATACACGAGGTAAGCGCTCAATGGCTTGCTGGACACCGACAACAGCAGAAAAAATAATAATGTTAATATCATTGCTTGTTAGCAAAAAGTGTTCTAACTCATTTAATTTTTCATTCGACTCAACCAGTAAGGCTAGGTCAACAAGCCGCGGCTGACCACGATAAGAAACCTCGCAGAGCCCACGCTTTAAAACACTCCCTTCTTTAGATTTAGTTTTTATTAGTCCAACAACACCACTACCCAATTCAACTGGAGACTCTTTGAGCGTTAAGACCTTATCGACCAATGACGTTTCTTCACTTGGATCTAAAACAATAAGTACGTCATCAGTTTTAATGCTGTTTACTAAAGAAAAAAGATAATAAGGCTTTTGCTTTACAATTAAATCGCGTGTTTTCTTAATAGGGGCTAAATCGCGTACTTGACGCCAGTCCACCCTAAAAGGTGAGTTATTAGATTCTATGGTAAAAGTAGGAGAGACCAAAAACTGCCAAAGATATTCCGCATCGGCCGCGTCAAGCCACATTGAAAAATCATTATCATTAGCGATGATTTCTATGTTGCCATTATGAGTAATATCTATTTTAAACGTTTTTCGATCTCGAAGCTCACCACGAAATGCTGGTTCGATGCTTTTAATTCGTTCATTCGGTTTTTTTTCCCATTGTTGATGTAGTTTCTCATCCACCAGCGGCTTTACCGCAGAAAGCGTAACGTCCATCCCTTCGCTAGGAAGGCAATGAACATCTGAGTACGAATCTGTTTTTATTTGGTTTTTTCCAATTAGCTTACCGGAAAGAGGATGATAATACGCCGTTTCCGTTGTATTTTTGCTTTTACTCGGCAATGCGTTTTTTTCGAGAAACTCTCGTCCCTCGGCGGTAATTACAATACTATTGCATGTTAATGCCGCACCATCTGATATTGTGTAGCCATATAAAAATTCCACAGCCCTAAACCCACTCAAATATTTAAGTGCTTCTACAAAAAAGACCGAGTTAACCTTTAATTGATTTGCTATATCTTCAAGACGATAGTGTCCCAGTTGCTCAGCGTGTTTAGCAAACAACTGCAATACGCTTTTTTCAAATACCGTAGGGCGGCGTACCGTTTGGTAGGCAACCTTAGATTCTATAATAAAAACAGGCACATCTATTCGTATATTATGCTCGTAAATCATCGTTGTACTCCTTTACCTAACGGTGTTGTATGAGCAAATTGTTCCGCAAACTCAGCGGCATCAAAAATACCCGCCTCCCGATCTAACTGAGCAAATATTTGCCGATAAATTTGCTTCTTCTGCTTTCCTGGTTTGTCCATATTAGGAAGCCATATATCTCTGGTTTCCAACATATTTCGCGCACCAAATACGATTAGTAAGTTTTGTGCCCGGGACATTGCCACATTAATAAATTCATATCGTGCGATATTTGCCTTAGCTGATCTGCGCTTTTCTTTTGGTCCACCATCATTACGTACTAAACTCATTAAAATAATAGGTTTTTCCTTGCCTTGATACCTTATAACGGTATTGATCTCAACATGGATAGCATTAAACTGAACCTTACCATTATTCTGCCTCTTAATTGCTTCTCGAATAACGCGACACTGTGCAGCATAGAAAGACACCACCCCAACCGCTTGCTTTTTCTTCCCTTGCTTACCAAAGCCTTGTTGTAAACATTGTTGATTGATCTCCATAAGTGTTTTAGCGATAAGCTCAGCTTCTAAACGGTTGGTTCTATCCTCGCTTTCTTTAAATGGCTTTCTCTTTAAATCAAGCGATGTATCAATCCACAGCACATGATCATTTGCGGATAAAAGTCTATTATTGCGACTTTTCAAAACAATATTGTGTGAACGATCTTTATCTTTATTGCCACATATAAGCTGACCATCATAAAAGTGATTTACAAAACTCATAATTTGCGGGTGCATACGATATTGTGTGGTTAGCCTTTCTTTAATTGACTCATCCGCATTCTCAAAGTGCTCTTTAAAAAGTGATGCTGTCACCATTTTTTCGAAACGCTGCAAGTTTGGTTTTGTTAGCAGTGTCTCGGCGGCATCATCTTCAGACTCTTCAACTTTGTCCGTAAACGCCTGTGCATCTTGGCTCTCTTGAAAAACTGGAGGTAATTGACGATGATCACCAACCAATACCGCTCGTCGAGCTCGCATCAAAGGGAGTAATAACTCAACGGGGGTTGCTTTAGAGACCTCATCAATAATGACCGTATCAAAACTTTCCATGCCCGCATCTCTAAGCGTTCTATCACTCTCATTACACGAAATAGCAACGAGGTTACAATTTTCAATAAACGTTTCACTAACATGCTCCCAGTCGTATTGCGCTGAATTCTCCCTCGATAAGTTATCTTTCCAATCACTTAAAAAGTTTTGCATCGGTGCCTGGCGCTTATCTTCCTCCATCGCCGCATACATTTGTTCCTCATAATCTTTTTTGGCTTCTATTAAACAATCACTTAAGATAAGTGTTGTATCATCATTACGCTGTGATACTAATTTAGAAGCACTGGCTTGAAGTGTCTCAAGACGGCGGGTTTGTGAGATTAACTTTTTCTCTATCTGTGAAAGCGATGCCTCTATCTCTTTTATTTGTTCATCAGCAGGTGCTTTAATCGCATCATTTTCAATTAGCCATTGCTTTAATTGATCGGCGACTATATTTAGTGCGTTGTTAATTTCTTTATCGAGCACTTCTAAATCATTAAGGCGAGTTGCCAACAATGCATACGTTTTCGAAGCATCGTTGACGTTAATGATATGTGCACAATCAACAAAACATTTATATATTGAAGCATCTAATCCTGTAGCTTGGTTTTTTAGCTTTTTGATGTGCCTTCTGACTTCACGCCACTGCTGAGCCAACTCCTCGGTATCATCTTCATCCATGCGATTAGCGAGTTCAGTTTCTCGTATTTTAAGTAACGCTAACTCTTCTCTAATAGCGTTGTCTTGTAATGCCCCCCTCCCAGCATCACGCAGGCGCAATAAGTCAGTGCTGATAGTTGGGAGTATACGTTTAACATTAGCCCACGTATCGAGTAACGCGTTAAGTACCAATAAGCAAGAGTTTTGATTATCAACTTGATTAAACTCTAAAAAAGTAGCATCTACACTAATATTGTGTACTGACATCCTTTGCAATGCTTGAAGCAGGTTTTGGCTATCTTTTGGTAGAAATGAATCATGTGCCAATTCCCACTTTTGACTTTCAATGCTCAGTAAAGAGCTCTTTGTTGCTGTTTTTTGTTTAGTCAATGCTTCATAGTTGGTTACCGCTGCTCTATAAGCTTGCTGCTGTGTGCTTAAGCGCGCTTTAACTATACTTCTTTGCTGTCGCAGATCGTTATACTCGGATTGAGCATACTCTAAATCAGCACTCACATAATCAGCTTCATCAATCCATAGCCGCAATTGAGTAAACTCTTTATCGCGTTGCTTTTTAGGCTCAAGCCACTGCTGCGATACATATGTACTCAGACTTGAATAATAGCGCTCTAAGGCCTTATCTTCAGCAAACCCTTTTCCCTCTTCGGTGATTTTCCCCTGTCCGCGGGCAAGTCGAATGGCTCTTAATTCAGGGCGGTTTTTAATACAACTTAGAGCATTATCGATGGCATCGTGTGATTGGCTTGCGAGTAAAATGGTTTCACCCCTGCGTGCTAATTGAAGGATAGCTTCTGCGATTACAGTTGTTTTCCCTGTCCCTGGTGGGCCTTGCACTAAACATAAATCTGGTGCAGACATCATCTTATTGACGGCAAGTTTCTGAGAATCGTTTAACTGCTCGTTAAACCACGACGCAATCTGAGCATCATTTGTTGACTGATTAGCTTGCGTAATATCAAATAGGTAACTCGATAAATAGGGAGAGTAACAACTTTCATTTTGACGTAGGTTTTTTACAGTTTGTTCATGGCGTTTGATGAGAGCCAGATCACCTACAGAGGGAAAAGAGATAAAACCTTGTTTGGGGATAGCATTAAGTAGTGCGTTTATAACGCGGTCAAATTCAGTCTCATCATCAGAACTTTTCAGTGCCTCTTCAGCTTCACCGTCATGTTCAATTATTTCAAAGTGCCTTTGCGCATTATCAAGTTTATTCTTCCAATCTTCTGATGGTTCAACCACTAAATATGCTAAAGTTGGATCTTTAATACCACTCTCATTCAAATAGTTAATATGGTTAGTATTTTCTTTGAGTGTCTTGGCATCTAATTTATTTATCTTACCTTTCAGTTGACCAAGCTCCTCCCCTCGGGGGATACGAGTAGACTTTTTATTAGCATCGAGTGTAAAAATCCATTTGTTTTGGGAGAGCCCTAACTCGAACGCCTCTAGGCTTTTTCTTTTAAATAAATGCCCTGCTTGGTTAATTAACTGAGCATCCTCACTAACAACAAGGAATGCTAAGTTATTCTCAGGCGTAACTGTACACTCCAGATATCTTAAGCCAATTGTTTTTCGATCAACTAATTGCTTTTTAAAGGTTAAGAACTCCTGCCAAGCTTCTAATCTTTCTGCAGCTTTTACTGAAATCGCAGGGAGCGCTGCCGCAAGCTCCTTGGTTAGTATATTATCAGTACAGCGACGTTCAGGGCGTATAGAACTAGCTGATGTAAGGGTCTCTACCTCATAATTGGTCGCATGTTCATCATTAAAACTCGTAAAAATATCTTCCGGGATAAACACTGGATTTCTTTGGTTGACACCCCAAAACCCTCGAATACAAATAGTACTGGTAGGTGGCAAATACCCTAAAAACTCGCCGTGATTAGGTATGCGAATTGCGAGGTTAATGCGTTCATTGGCAGCATCTTTAATCGATAAGTTTGCTACAAAATAGGGCAGCGGAATATTTTCTATAAAAAAATCATTTAAGAACTTATCTAGTTGCTCTTCTAACTCTTCACTATGCTTTTGATATTTTTCTTTTAATACTGGGTATTTAAAAAATAAGCGCTTTAATGAGTCTTTTAAACGTTTTTCATTCCGGTTAGATTCGTTGCTCCAATAAAGCACCCCTTCCAACTTTTTATTAGTCTCTGGCACTACTTTTTTAGCAAATGAGTTAGACGAACCCTGAGCCTTATAGTATTCACCTTCAGATAACGCATCATCAAAGTGGCTTTCCATAATAATCCTTATTTCCCTTTACCCAAAACAATACATTTTGAGCATTTATATTTATCATAAATATTTGATCTAATTCGTATATCCAGCCCCACTGAATCATATTAAGAATATAAGTTAATATCTCCTTAAAGCCAGCGGTAAAGATAAACAAAATAAGTACTTTGTAATATAGAAAGGGAGCTACTTACATCTACTTCTTAAAGGGGGCTAACGAAGTCGAGAAATATTTATACTGCATTTTAATCATTAAAATTTTTATTTTAATTACCTATGTAATGTACATTTTCTTACTATGATAATCAATTAGCACTCCAGCATTCAGCTAAACAAACTCACTTCATCGTGAGTAACGCTTACCGTACAGTGTGCTCAACTAAATTAACAAATACACTAAAGAGAATAACAAGCCGTGAAATGAAAAGGCACTTTCCAGAGCTAAATCAGGTTGCATGGCGTAAAAATGCCCTTTTGTCCCCCCAAGTTACTTTGTTGGTTCGGTAGGTGGCACTCCTATCGAGGTTTTGCATTAATATATAGAGCAACAAAACAGACCGCACTAAATTCACTTTCCCCGCCACAGGTAACGGGGCTACTCGCTCGTTATTAAGTCAAGTGCTAGATTAGAGCGGGTTTATTTGGTGCTTCATCAGTTTACGGCAAGGATACTCGGTACTTTAGAATTGCCGCCTTCATTAGTTGAGTTAACGTAGTGGTTCGAGCAGAAATCCGAACCGTTTTTTTCTTAACTTAAAACAAATAAGGCTTAAAGCAATTGAACTGATTAGGGTTTATTGACCTTGGTTACTTCCAAATAAGCTGCTGTTTTTATATTAATCAAAGTTAGAAGCAAAAAATGAAAGTTATATTTTCACATGGTAAAGAAAGTGGTCCTTGGGGGTGTGACGTCTCACCGCCCTATCGGGCGATGCTTCTTATTTCGTTAGCCGTTGCTCGATAATGCCGAGACTTACGCAGCTTCCATAAGCAGAAACGACTGTCCAGCCGCTTTTAATTCAAAAATACCTTTATCTCGGATATTAAGGGCGGCATTGAAGTCGCGATCTATATCTTTAACTCCGCAAGACGGACAATCCCATTTGCGAACCGATAAGGGCATTTCTTCCATTTTGTGACCGCAACAATGGCATGTTTTCGAGCTGGCGTACCACTGATCGAGCTTTACTAGGTGCTTGCCTTGCTCTTTAGCTTTGTACTCCAACTTAACAACAAAGCTATGCCATGAGGCATCCGCTATGTGTTTCGCCAGTTTGCGGTTTTTCATCATGTTTGCTGATTTCAATGTCTCAACTATCACCGCTTGGTTTTCGTCAACGAGAGTTCGAGAGAGTTTGTGTTGAAAATCAGCGCGAGCGTTCACTACTTTTTCATGGCATTTAGCAACCAACAATCGAGCTTTTGCCCTGTTTGCGCTGCCTTTTTCTTTTCTAGATAGTTGACGCTGCTTACGTCTGAGATTCTTCTCAGCACGTTTTACAAATCGTGGGTTAGCTGTCTTTTTTCCGTTTGACTCAATAGCAAAGTGAGATAGACCGAGATCGACACCGGTTACCTTTCTCACTGTATGAATTGGCGATGGGACTTCCGCCCCATCATCAGCAAGTATTGACGCATAGAACTTTCCAGTATTACTCAAACTGAGTGTAATACTTTTTACTTCCCCTATAATCTCACGATGAATATTTGCCTCTACAGGCTTCATTTTCGGGAGTTTGATCGCGCCATCGAGCACCTTTACGCCGACACAGTGATAGCTTGATTGCTTGCTATGTCTACGTTTGAATTGTGGATACTTGGCCTTTAATTTTGGGTTGAAGAAGTTATCAAACGCTTGGTGAAGATTGATCACGGATTGCTGTAAAGCGATTGAGTCGTATTGCTTCAACCAGTGGTATTTTCGTGACTTTTTGGCAACGGCAAGTAATGGCTTTATATCTTTTTTAGGATTCAATATCACGCCATGCTTGCGGTACATGTGAGACTTTAAATGTAGAGATTTATTATACGCAAAACGCACAGCGCCAAACTGAGCAATCAAAAACTCAGCTTGCTCTTGTGTTGGATAAATGCGTACTTTTGTTGCTCTTAACATTTAAGTGCTCTTGTGTATAATAGCTATACATTAATACTTTGAATAGATTTTGTAAAGTGAGTGCACACACAGAAGAGTTGTTAAAAGGCTATCTCAGAAAAAGGCACAGCGTAAGCAAGTTGGTTGTTCACCTAGTGTTTACAACAAAATACAGACGTAAGTTGTTTACTGGGCTTATGATAGAGCAATTAAGAGAGGCATTTGAATCTGCTTGCATTAAGCTGGAGTGTGAGTTGATAGAAATGGATGGCGAACAGGATCACGTGCATTTGCTTATTTCGTATCCACCAAAACTCTCAATTAGTGTAATGGTTAATAACCTGAAGGCAGTTTCGTCTCGGATGTTGCGACTGAAAAATACGCACCTCACAAGGCAGAGTAAAAACTCCGCCCTATGGGCTCGCTCATACTTTGCTTGTACTGCTGGCGATGCAACAATCGAAACGTTAAAGGTTTATGTAGATAGTCAAAATACACCAGATTAAGCCACTGACGCGTCTTACGCCTTATATCCCCGCCCTCATCGGGCGAGGGTTTACGGCGAAATTGCTAAAGTGATCTAGTATCACAATGCTTAAACCGTTGACGACAAGAATCCCCTTGATTTATCAAGGGGTGCTTCAATAGCTATAAATTAGTACGAAATATAAACCACAAATTATCTAGCATTGCTTTAAGATGAATAAAGGCCAAAAAACCGACTTAATGTCGGCTTTTTGGCTAAGTGGTTTAAGGCTTAGCTTTCTACTTCTTCCCAATGGTTTTCGATTTCTTCTAGGCGAATTACTTTTGCAGCTTCCTCAGCTTCAGTATCCGACAGTAAATCAAGAAAATAACTTACGGGATTATTTTGCTCTTGGCTTTCCATATACAAAGCTCTTAAAGCCGCATCTGTAGTACGTGGAATTTTTGTTTGACCTTTCTCATAACGTGCAATTGTCTGTTCATCCACACCAAAACGTGTCGCAAGCATTTTTTGAGAAACATTCATTTCAATACGTAAAAATTTAAATTCCTCATACGCAAGAGGCCTGTTGCTGTCGACAACAACCTGCGCTATTGCGCTATGAAGTCCGTTCATATCATCAATACTTGTATATTCTTCACCATCGATTTCTTCAACGGTAACACCATTTTTTAGATACACGTTTGATAAACCGCTTTCAGTATAATGGTACATATCAACCTCTTAATCTATCCATAAAGTTACTAGAACTGACATAGGACTGTCATGATGATTCTTAAGTGCAACAGTCAACTCAATAACTTTGCCCGCTGCTAAACCTTTCAAGTTAAATTTCCAATCTCCGGAGGCCTCAGGGTATGGACCCTCTCTAAACACCGAATGTTTACTCTTAAGTAGAGTAATTATTTGTGCTGTAGTAACCCCTCGTTCATGCATGCGTTGTTTAACATGCTTGCTCCATCGAATCCTGTGGGTATAATTCTCTGCCAGATCATTCATTATTTTTCTGGCTGTTCCCTCTGTAAGTGGGAATTCTTTAACACCTTGTGGATTATTTTCAACCATGAACCACCTATCAATCTGATACCTATCATTTTGATAGGAAGGCAACGTATTGTCAACTATCACTTGAAAAAACTCTAAACGAACTTAGGGCCTGTTGATCTTTGCGGATTAAAATTTGTTCAAACTAGGGGCGGTTTAATCGCGGCGCGAGGTTTGTAACCTAGTGGACTAAGTAAAAACCGAGCAACAAAGAGTAAATCGCCCCTAGGCAGAACCCAAAGGGCAGCGCCTGTTTGGCATTGATGCTGCGTTATCACCTATTTATGGGGAATAACCACACCACATAGGCTCTGCCTTGCCTA
>MDTB01044855.1_pt1 | contig 18895 bp, 4 predicted proteins | sample 811161 | NCBI WGS metagenome assembly MDTB01 (sample SAMN05326650, study PRJNA326480) | marine metagenome | isolation source: seawater | place: Mediterranean Sea | collected 2009
AACCATAAACCCCTTTTTTAGGTGGAATTTCAAACTTAATCGTAAATCCTTTTACTTTCAAAAGATCAATTAAAGGCTTTAAATCATCTAAAACAGTAAGATAATTATCCTCTAAAACATCCTGCTGAGCAGTAGTTTTAAAAGTTGAAAAAAATGAAAATAAAATAGCTACATAAAGAAAGCAAAAGCGTTTCATTTATTTAATCTATTACAAGCAATGACAAGTAATAACCAAGATATAGAAGCACTAATTCCAACTGAATAATCCTGTTTTAAAAGTTCAACAACTGCAACTGTGCTTGCTGCAATAGTTAAACCTTTCAAAGCTGGTTTAGATAATGACTCAAAAAAATTTAAATTTGACAAAATAAAATGGTTTTCTATACCCTATAGTTTAAATCGACTATCAATTGCTAACTATTAGAGATGAGAGTATTAAACGTTTCATTTGAAATATAAATTTTGTTTTCACTCTATTTTTATTTTCAGAATTAAATTTAAAAAGTCCCGAATCAGTAAACATAGTCAATTCATTACAATAGACTCTTGGATAGATAAACCCTCATCAGACTCTAAATTTTTAACAAATACATTTCCAACTAGTTTAAAAGTTCTTGAATCTTGTCGTAAGTAAGCTTATTTGAGGAGGCTTCGAAATTATTATTATTACTTTTGATTGCTACATTTCCAATAGCTTCAAAATTACCTCTAAGATTTTGTATTTGAGAATCAGAGGTAACCGTGTAATTCAGTTTCTTTTTGCAAATGAAATTTCAGTTAAAAAAATAGCGTCGGTGCGAGTAGTAGACGTTTCATTAGCGATAAACTTTAATTCCATTTCTTGAATAATAATAGCCACCTCTTGGGCAGAGGCTCTTTAAAATTAATTTTTTCTACAATTACATCTTGTGAATAATTAATACCTATTTTAATTTATACACAAAGATTATTTGCAGCAGGTGATTCTAATGACTGCATTTTGGGTGAAGATATTGGTTTCACTATACTTACTGTTCTCATAGCAATAGTCATTCTGATTTTAGTGATAAGACTTCCCAACAAGATACCTTTTTAGAATTTTTGGGAAAGATAAGAAAAAATTTAAATTTCTTCCAATATTAAGGAATATTCTTTTTAGATTAATTTAAAAAAATGTAAGTAATTTCTAATTAACTTTTAAATAATTGTTTAAAACTTTGAATTTATTTTATTATTTTTTGATAATTAAGAAGTTATAAATTTTAAGAGAAATTTTATGGCAATAAAGATGATAATCAAGTTGCTTCTGTAAAGGTCTTATTTAATACTAGATTTATTGTTACTTTATTGGGAGTTGTTTTTTAAATCTTATTTTTGGAGTATTGTTTTGATTTTTAAAAATAACATAAATGTTCATTATTTAATAATCTCTGCAAGTATTAAACTTTTAAATTTAAGAGATATAAATAATTAATATAAAAACTTGAAAATTGAAAAAATATAATATATTTTATGGATAAATACTTATAATTTTGACATCTTCAGAAAATTCACCTGTACTAACCTTTAACGGCGAAAAGTACGACATAAATACTCTTCCAGAAAAGGTAAAAGATCTTCTTAAAGCTGCAAAAGTTGCAGATAATCAAATTAAAATACAAGAAGATAATTTAAAATTAATAACTATTGCAAGACAAACAATAGCAGCTCAACTCCAAAAAGAGTTGGATTCAGTTGACACCATTAGTTAATTAACTATTTTTGTTGTGCTAAAGGATCAAAAATATCACTAACTATATTAAAAATTGATGCGATTATTGGTTTATCTCTTAATTTAATTTTTGTACTTATAGCCATACCTGATCTAAGATCGGAAATCTTCAATTTTTCTGATATTTCTGGAGCAATGAGTTTAATTTCTGCAATATAAGTTCTGCGATTAGTACCAGATGCATTATCAGAAGAGACTGTGGGCGAAATAGTAAAGACCTCGGCTATTATTCCACCGAAATCATCTGCAGGATACGCATCAACTTCAACTATTGCTTCCATCCCAGAGGTAATAGGTGCACTTACTTTTGAAGGGATTGATACTTTCACAATTAGTTCATTATCGGGAACAATTGTAATAACAACATCATTAGACATAATCCTTTCTCCAGGACTTTGATACTTAATTGTTTGAATAAATCCACTTACCGGTGAAATTATTTTAAATCTATTTACCTTAGCCTCAAGCTCTAAAATCAAGGTTGAAAGCTGTTCTAATTGTTCTGCATTCTGATAAAGGATATTGTCTTTTTCCAATAATGCTGAATCGTAATTTATTTTTAGTTGCTTTAATTCTGATAGAGTTTCAAGATATTGAATTTCTGAAACTATACCTTCAAGCTTTAAGATTTTGTATCTATCTAATAGATCCTGTTTATATTTTATTTGATCATCCAATTGCTCAAACTTCAAATCATAAGAATCAAATAAAATAATTCTTTGATTTTGTGTATATTCAAATCTTTTTTTAGCTCCATTTAATCTAGCTGTTGTTTCATCATCTTCATAAATAATTAATAAAGTATTTTTATCAACATATTGATTGGTTTTTACTAAAACCTCTGTAATCATACCAGGATCCCTAGAACTAACTTTAACTTCAGGTGTTATTGTCGTTAGCTCTCCTGTCAAAAGAATAGTCTCCTCAATTGTAGTAAAAATCGACCAGATAATTAAAGTCACTGATCCAGTACCTAAAGTCCAAATAAAAATTCTTGACCAAATTGGAGGAGGAGGTAATAGAGTTAAATCTGATGAATTATTGTCAGCAAAATTTTCTTTTTTGATAAAATTTGAAATCCTTTCTTTGATAATTAATTTCTTATTACTTATGAATTTATTGAAAGATTTTAAATATTTTTGTTTTTTAAATTTTTGTTTTATGGTAAGTTTAAGTTTTTTTAGGTCTTCTAAATCATTAAACTTTATTGATAAAAATTTCCGTTTATAAACAATATCAATAAAAGAGTTTTTAATTTTATCTAAATTTGGAGAGGTCTTTTTATATTTGTTTTTTATTAATAAGAAATTTTTTTTTATATTGAAAGATATGATTCTTTTCTTATGACAAATCAAATTTTTTGTAATTTTTTTATATTTAATTAATTTAGATCTTATTTTATTTATTTTTTTTATTTTATTTTTTTGCATTTTTAATTATTCATTAAATTGTGAATTGTATAGTGCATAATATCTTCCTTTTAACTTCATCAAATCATGATGAGTCCCACAAGTATCTATTTTGCCATCGTGCATAACAATTATTTTATCTGCCTCCACTATTGTTGATAGTCTATGGGTAATCATCAGAATTGTTTTACCTTTAAATTCTTCTCTCATGTTTTTTACGACTTGTTTTTCAGTATCAACATCAAGAGCAGAAGTGGCTTCATCTAGTACAACTAAATTAGGATTTTCAAGAATCATTCTCGCTAGAGCAACTCTTTGTCTTTGTCCACCAGATAACCCAGAACCTTTCTCTCCAATAGGTGTCCCATATCCAAAAGGAAGAGTCATTATAAATTCATGCGCGCAGGCAGCTTTAGCCGCTGTAACAACATTATCTGCTGATATTTCAGGATCACCTAATGCGATATTACTAAATACAGTCCCTTCAAAAAGCATGCAATCTTGAGGTACAAAGCCAATTTGCCTTCTTAAACTGTATAAATCAACCTTTGTAATATCAAAATCATCAATTAATAATTTCCCCGAACTAGGCCTATATAATCTAGGGATCATTTTTAAGAATGAACTTTTACCGCAACCACTTTGTCCAACCAACCCAACAAAAGAACCTTTCTTAATATCAATATCTATTGAATTCAATACTGGGGTAGATTCAGAAGAATAAGAAAATCCAACTTTTGAAGCTTTTATAGATCCCTTGATCCTTGGCATATCAATATTTTTATCTTCATTATCGAGAACTTCTAATGGTTGATTTACGATATCTCCAACCCTCTGCAATGAAAGCGACATCTCCTGAAATTGCTGCCATGAGCCAGAAAGTCTAAGCATAGGTTGAGTTACATAGCCACTTATAATTCTGAAAGCAATAAGTTGCCCTAAAGTAAGTTGATTTTTTAGTACTAACCATGCCCCAATTCCAATGACTGAAATATTAGTTAATTTATTTATTAGTTGTCCTGCATTAGAACTTGTAGTATTTGCGAGAATAGCTTTAAATCCCTGGTTTATTGAATTTAGATGCTTATCTTCCCATTGCCTCCTTGCATTAAATTCAGCATTTTGTAATTTAATTGTGTGAATACCTCCAAGAATTTCTACTAAAAAAGCATTTGTTCTTGATTGAGCCTCAGCTCGCAATCTAATCAATTTTTGAGTAATGGGAGTAACCCCAACTGTAACAACAAAGAGTAAAGGGACAGATACGAAAACAACAGAAGTTAAAAGTGGGCTATAAAAAAGCATCACAGAAAAATATAAAAGAGAAAAAATTACATCTAAAACTACAGTTAAAGCTGTGCCTGTTAAAAATCTTCTAATGTTTTCTAATTCATTTAATCTACTAGAAAGCTCCCCAACAGGTCTTGAGTCAAAGAATCTTGCATTAAGCCTTAACATCCTTGACAAAATTGCAGAGCCAATTCCAATATCAACCCTGTTCGAAATCTCAACAAATTGAAAAGTTCTAAGGCTACTAAAAATAATTTCTAAAAGGCTAAAAAGAATCATTAATAAAACTAATGGAGTTAATGCATCAGTTGCCCCCTTGCTTAAGACCCTATCTATTATTTGTTGAAAAAGAAGAGGAGTGGCCAATTGAAATAATTGAGTAAGAAAGCTAGCTGCAAAAACTTCAACAAGTTGATTTCTAAATTTTTGGATGTAGGGAATTAACCAACTTAAGTTAAATCTTTTTTTAGGAGTATTAAGACCAACCTCTAAAGTAATTATTTGATTGCACTTCTCAAATACTTTGGAAGCTTCAAAAGTATTTAAAGTTCTAATACCCTTAATTGGGCAAAATAAAGTCATTATTTTTGTATTGGTTTTAATTATTAAATTACATATTCCTTCTTCATTAATCCATATTGACGGAGTGGGTACCAAGAGTGGATTTTTTAGATTTAATTTAACAATTTTTACTGTGAGTCCAAAACGATCTAATAAATTAATAGTATTATTTATCCATGATTTTTCTTGTTTCTCAATTATTTTTGATGCCCTTCTAATAGTTTCGGATCTAGTAGGCATATCAAAATACTTAATTATCATTGATAAAATTGCGAAGTAACTTTCTTCCCTATTAGTTGCATCAATAAATTCAAAATTTAATTTTCTATAATTAAAATCATCTGATTTTTTGTCTTTGATATCCGCAACTGAATCTAAATTCTCTGTTTTAGTATTATCTTTGTTATTTGAATTATCAGCTTCATTTAAATACTTTTCTTTGTCATTTAAATCAAAAATCTGTTCTTCTTCTGGAATAGGAATATTAGACCTTTGATAAGGTAAATTAAAAATCAAACATCTAGGATATTTATCAGAAAAAAATTCACTATAAATTTTTCCATTTATAATTTGACCATATTTGAAACCGCGGAATTCCTTATCAAGATAAATAATATTATCAGTTTTTTTTGGATTATCATCTTTACTTAGAAGCTTGAAAAAACTTTTGAATTCCTTATATTTTATGTTTTCTAAAAATGAACTATTTTTTATTTGACTTTTTAAGATATTTAAAATTGAGACATATTCAAAACTGCAAATGTTTTTTCTAAGTAAATTAAAAATCTTATTAGGAATATTATCCGTTAATTCTTCTAAATTAATAAAGTAGTATTCAGATTTGCTATTTGCTCTTACTTCAGATAATAAGTTGACATTTAAGAACCAGTTAAATCCAATTAAAAAGGGTGCTTCACTTATTTCTAATGTTTTGGAATTAAAAACTCTATTGTTATCTATTAATCTTATAGTGCCACTTGTAACTAATACTAGTGAGTTCTTTGTGGCATTTGAGGAATAGATTAATGAGCCTACAGATGCTTCATTTAACTTTATGGAATCCCCAAATAATCCTATTAAAGTTTGAGCTTGTTCTTTAGTTATTTTCATTTTTCCAAAAAGCCCTTTATTATTTCTTTATTTATACCTTCAGATATAGGTCTAACTTTTGAATTAAGAAGCATTTTCCCTAGAATTTGTTTGGTTGATTCATTTAATTCACTGTCAAATCTATATTCCAGTCTCAAAATAACAAACCATTCATCAATCTGAAACGGTTGAAAAAGTTGTTTAGGTGAAGCGGTTCTTAATCTAGAGGATATATCAGGATGAGGAACAGTTAAATCACAAGGTCCTAGAATTCCTTGGGTTTTAGATTCCGGGCCTTCACTATATTTTGCAGCAACCTCCCCAAATTCAACTTCCTCGGACTCTATAGAATAATAAAGATGATAAGCCAGATCTTCATCACTTACCCTTAAAAAACTATATAAAACTCTATCTAAACGATCTTTATATCTTAAAAATAATGCCTCCCCATTGTTTTCTACCAGTTCAGAAATAATATTTCTTCTCTTGTATCTATATTTTGCATATTCCAATAGATTTCCTTTATCAGTTGATAACAAATTTGTTTTTTGCCAATTTTTTAAAGATTCTTTATCTTTAAGATTTAATTCTTTTATTAATCCCTCCAAGGCATCTTTATCTGAGATTTTGCCTGTATTTTCCTTATTTAATTTACATTCATTTATATATCTTAACTCAGCCTGAACAGATGCAAAAGATCCTAATAGATTTCCCATTGCCAATAACCTAATAATTGAATCAAAATTTTGATTATTCATTAGTTAATAATTTATAAATAACAACTAAAAAGCAATAGCTTCATTATGGCATAAACATTGATTTAGAAATATTCAAGTTATCACAACAATCTATAATGTGGGCAAAAATAACTATATCCGTTTCACAAAGTCCTCTCTTATTTGTTCTATTTATTAATTCTGTTAAATTCTGACAGATGATTCTATTATATTTATTTCCTTGGTCTATGTATTGAAAGAGATTATCATTTAACCATGATTGCCAATTAACCTCGAAGGTATCAATAAAAAGAAACTTTCTTTGGATTTTACTCATTTCTTCGATAAATAATCCTGGAGATGAAGAAAGTAAAAATGCTTTAAGAAGTAAAGATTTTTTTCTCAAGTCAAAGCCTTCTATATTTTTGAAATTTGAGGATTTCTCTTTATTGTTCTTAGGATGCAGTTCTATTTTTTTTGCATCCCTTATGATGGTATAACTTTTGCCCGCAGAAGTCTCAAAAATCCATTTTCCAGTAAAGTTATAATTTCTTCTCATTAGATTTAATTTATAATCAACATCTAAGTTTTTAGCAATTGGAGTAACTATTCTCTCGCCAACAACTGGAATAAATAATATCCCCAATATTGAAAAAAATTGATTATTGGTGAATTCTTCAAAAAATTCATTTATTGATTCTTTTAAATTGGATAGATTATTTTTAAAATTTTCAATTAAATTATTATTTTCTGAATAATTATTTATTTTGCTATTTTTAAAGTTTGAGACTTCAAGTCCTCTGAAAGTATTAGATATTGTAGATTCACTAAATTTTTGGTCATTTAAATTTAATGAATTTGAATCACTAATATTGTTAAATTCATTTTTAGGACCAAATAAAAAGTTATTGCTTATAGGAGTTTCATAATTCATTAAATTATTATTTAAAGATTGATTAGAAACAGAAGAAATATTTTGTGAATCGGTATTTTGTGGACTTGAATAATTGCTTTCAGGAATTAATTCGGTTTCTATTGGGATAAGAGGATCTCCAATAACGTTAATACTTGTGTCAGTATCGAAGAATCCTTGATCTAATAAAAGCATTGATATTACATCAATTGTTCCATTATTATCACTATCAATTAAATAAGCTGATCCATCTAAAGAACTAATTAATTCATCTGGAATATTTATATTTTCAAAGTCATCATATCTATTTAAAGAACTAATATTAAATTCATTAGTTAAGTAATTATTTAGGTTATAGTTAAGACTTTTTAACCAATTCTCAAAATCACCATTTACTTCAGAATCATAATTAATAATCTGAGTTTGATAAAGATATGATTCATTATTTTTTGTGGTCTTAACTAATTCATCTATATTTAGCCCTCCTGATTCAAGATAAATATCTACATAAGCACCAGGCTTATCATTTGTATCTATTGAAAATTCTAATTTTCCTACAGGAGAATCAACATAATTCTTAGATTCTAAAATTGCCATTGATTCTAAAATATCATCCTCAGATACTTCCTCTTGTTTCGCATTTAATAACAGCAACTCATCTTCTGCAATTGAATCTAATAAAACTAATGGCATATTATCTTCTGAGTTATTTAATATAGTTGCTGATCCATTTGAAATTTTATCAATTAAGTTATCTCGACTAGTTTCATCCCTATTTAATTTTTTGAAAATATTTATTAGATCATTTTCCTCACTTAAAAGACTTTGATTAGATTCGTATCTAGTGAAAATTTCCTTAATATCATTTGAACTTAATTTATTAACTAGAGTTAATCCATTTACTAATTCTTCAGTATTAATATTGTCAACAATATTAACTCTCAGGATGCCCTTAACCTTTGCTGTAAGATCACCTTCATTATAGGAGCTGTCTTTTGCTAATACTCTTAATCTGTGATTTCCAATAGGTAGTTGATTAAAATCCTTAATACTGTCGTCAAGAATTATTGCTCCATTTTCATTATCTAATCTTACTAAACCAGACAATTCTTCAGGAATTTTAACTTCCCAAGAGAATGTATCATTCAAATCAGAGTCATAGAAATTTTCAGCTAAATTAAAAAGAATATTATTAGTGTTTCCATTTTCATTAAAAAAATTATTGTTTATGTTAAAAGGTCTAGATGGTAAAAAAACAGGTTTGGAATTTCTAATTGGAATCCAGATTGATGATTTTGGTGATTCTTCAATTCCAAATTCATTTATAACATCGTCAATAACTCTTGTTGAGGTCCAAATCTTTATTGGAATTCCATAACTATTAGAATTTTCAGTAATTAATTCAGATGGTATCTTCGAAAAAGTATTTGGATCAACTGATAATTTAATATCATCTAAATCTTCAGAATTACTAACTTCTCTTAACTTACTTAAATTGATTCTATGGGTTATTATTTGGTCATTATTTTTAGTAGTATTAACAAAATTATTTAGTTGTAAAGAATCGGAAAATAACGAACTATTTAAAGAGTTAATTTCCAGATTTAAAAACAATTCATCTCCTTTATTATCATTTAAAAATGGAGCATTAATATTTAAAGTTTTGCCTAAATCAATAATCATATTTTTATTTAAAGTCATACCTAAACTATTTTCTTTCAGATTCTCTTTGTTTAAACCTTTAGTAAGCATAGTTATTTCTGAAACAGGTAAGAAATTAGCTTGAAATAAAGGAGAAATGATATTTAGTCCATCTTTGTCTGTTGCCGAAATGCCAAATACAGGTTTTATATCATCAAGTAAACCTGTAGGAGGTTCTAATTTGATTTTGATATTCCCCTTTGAATCAGATTGTATAGATATTGAATCGATTGTATTGTTAAATTCCCCAAAGTAATTTCCACTATCAAAAAACATTTCTAAATTCAGTTCATCACCGTGTAAAGTATCAGGATCTTCAAATAACGAAAAAATATCAGAAATCCTTATTTCTTTTTCTCTTAAGGGATCATCCAAATAGGTTTGTATCTGCTGAACAGCAACATTATTGATTATTGGCGCTTCATTTAAGTTTTCAATATTAACTAAAAAATTGCCAACTATATTCTCTCCAGATTGATCTGTTGCTTCTACATAAACTTTATGTAATCCAACGCTTTCATTGTTTGGAGCAAGTATTTGTATATCAGCGCCTTCTTGATTTGTTATTGAATGAATAACACTATTATTTAAATCTAATGTTTGCGCACCTCTTGTTGTTATCCCATCCCTGAATTCCCCTATTCCAGGAGTTAAAGATACCATTATATTAAGCTCAGGACTCCTAAGTATTGCCTCAAAACTAATTAATTCCTCATTTTCTATATCTCCAACACTACCTCCAATTCCTAAATCCGGAGCAGAACCCGCCTCTACTCTAAAACCCTTTCTTTGAGTAATTATTTTATTAAAAAGTGGTAATTCATCTGAAATATTTATTGTCTGGTTAACAAGTTCAAGAGAATTACTTAAAACAACATCTAAATCTAAGCCAACTAACCCCTTTATTTGATCAATCCTATTATCTGAAGCTGAAATTACAATTTTAAGCTTTGAATCTGCTGATAAGCCAGAAAGATCATTAATATCAATTTTTTGAGAGAATTCTCCATTATTATCTTCAATAAAAAAGATTGGTTCAATTAAAAACTTATCCGTAGGATCAGATTTCTCACTTGTTTTATATGAGAGGTTAATCCAATCAGGATTTTCTAATACTATTTCCTCTTCATTTTCAATTTTTGCAATTTTTAATAACTTATAACTTAAGGAATCTCCATAAGGGAAATCTTCATCATCAAAAAGTAAGCTAGGGTTGAATCTTGAATATGAATTCTGCAGAACAGTTGGTACTCCATTTATAATTTCTCCTATTGAAGATAAGTCTGGGTTTTGGACCAAAACAGGCGGGTCATTCACATTTTGTACATTTAATTTAAGTCTAAAAGTTATTATTTTTCCGGATTGATCAAACGCATTAAAGTCTAAAATTTCTTCGCCAATATCATTAATTTTAGGCATTCCTCTCAGAACACCTCCAGTTATTCCTGCTTCCGTATCCAACTCTAACCAACTTGGTAAGACTGGGTAGATTTCTTCAATAGTATCAGCCAAGTCTGGATCAATAAATAAATTGCTTAGATCCAAATTAAGGTTCGTTTTATCTGGGATCAGATCTATTTCTTCTTCCCACAAAGAATTGTGTATTTGAACTGCCTGCGATCTGTTAACTGTAGGGGGTTCATTAATATTGATAACATTAACTGATAATTTAATGGTTATTTTTGACCCAAGTTGATCAACTGCTCTCAAATATATACTTTGATTACCTATTTTTTCTTTAGAAACAGGATTAATACTTAACATCCCAAATGATATTGATGCTAAATTTTCCAAATCATTCATCCAATTAATTCCATCTTCACTAATCTGAAAAGTAAGAGCGTCTCCATACCTTAAATCAATGTCATCAAAAATATTATTCAAACTCAACAACTGAGAATCATTTAGGTTTATATTTTTTTCAAATTCCTTTATTATTCCATCGGATATATCCGTCCAACCTGATGGGAAATTTGCAATAAATGGATCTTGGTTTACATTCCCTATTTCTAATTGAACTTCTTGTTCAATCTCGCCTCCGAGAGGATCAAAAGCTTTTATAAGTAAAGAAAATATACCGACATTATCATTATTAGCATTTGAACTTAATATGCCATTTTCATCTAAAGTTAGCCATTCAGGAAGATCAGCATAAATACCATTGTCATTTTTAAATTTTACGGAAATAAATAAATCGTCGATATTATTATCAATATCTGAGAATCTATTTTTTAAATTCCAAAAGTAAATTTCCCCTTCATTTGCTTTTTCTAAGTCATCAAAATTTACTATTAATGGAGCATCGTTAACTGGAGTTAAGATAGTTCTAACTAATAAATTTTGTGTAGTTTTTTCCTCTAAATTTTCATCGCCAACGCTTGTTGCCCTTACATTAAATTCAAATTCTCCATTTGAATTTTTTGGCATTAACAAATAAAGATCGCTCCATTTCTCATAAGGAAGTCTAAGAGAAGTATTTAATGAGCCATTATCATTAAAATTTAAAGGTGATGAAAAAATATTTCCCCCATTTTCGTTACCTATTAATTTCATTATTTTGGAATTATTAGGTAGGTTATTAACATCCAAAAATAAGGATTGTCCAATTCCTTCATCTCTATGTTGAGAAGAAATAACTCCGCCAATATTTGATAATAATGGGATAGGATTATCCTCATAACCTTGTATAGAACCTGAGACTTGAAGCAAAGGCACTTTAACAATTATTTCCTCCAAATTAGCTTTTATGGTTATTACTTTTTCTTCTCCAAATTTTATTGATCCTGAATCGTCTGACTTTGGAGTTAATTGTAAATTTATATCTTCAATAATTTCGTTAAAATAAATGCTGAGACTATTTAAATTTTTATTTTTTATTTCAATCGTATCGTTTTCTAAAATTTCATGAGGGGTATTGAAGTTTATTTGATCTGGAAAAGGAATTATCTCATCTTTTTCATTTAAAGAATTTATTAAAATACTATATTCTTCTGAATCATCTACACTTGAGACGCTTAAACCAAGGTCATAAATATCAGCCCACCCATTATCTTTAATCTCGATTTTTTCATGTACAGAATTTGTTATGTGTAAAATTGGATTATCAGCAATAGCTAATATATCAACTAAGCAACTTAAAGGTTCAGTTTCTGCTGAGTTACCTCTTCCTTGAGGAGTACTAATTACACTTATTTCAAAAGAAAACTTTCCTGAAATATTAGGTATTGGTCTTACTAATAATTCATTTAAATTATTTACAATTATTTCAGAAGAATCAGAATTATAAATTTCGTTATCAGCTAAGTTAATAATCTGAATATTATTATTTATTTCTCTTATTTTATAACTCAGGTTATCAAGAGAATTTCTTGGAGATATGTTGAATAATGTGTTGAGAGTTATACCTTGAGAATCCTCCTCAATCTGAGGTATTGAATATTGAATTTCAGCTGGAAGTGCATTCTTATGAAATGGAATTTCAATATTTGTTCTGAGACTTTTTGATTCATCTCCATTCAAAATCTCTCGACTTACTCTTGTAATTGCCACATCAAATAAATCATTAGTAAAGCTATCGTCTTTAATTTCTAAATATTGAAGATCTTCACCCTTTAATTGATAAACATTTTTATTATTTAAACTGATATTACTTGAAGGTATCCAATTATCATCACTAAAATTTCTTAAACTCAACTCAAGTGGTAGTTCAATTTCGTAAATTAATTCTTCAGAACCATCCTTATCCTGAAGACCAATATTATGATTCGCAACATTTACAATCTTACTTAAAATTAATGTCTCTCCTTGAATCAAAGATTCAGCATTATTAATACTTTCAATAGGAAGGGGTTCATCCGCAACAGGTTTAACATATAGTGTATTTCCTCCAAGTTTTTCTGCTATTAAATCTGAGTCTTTTTCTATAGATACAGCTTTCCAATTTAAACTTATTTGACCAGAAAAATTGTTTATTGGACTAATATAAAAATCTTCAATTGTTTGTGAATTGAATTTATAAATATTATCTTGACTATTTTGTTTAATTTTTATATTGTCAGAACCAAGTTCGTAGATGTAGAAATTTGATGAGGAATCTTCTATCTCAAAATTTAATTCTTCAGAACCGTCATTATCAACTAATTTCGCAATTGAAATCATATCAATCAACCTTAAATCTTCATCCTCATTTATTGTTTGATCATTAACCCTAAAGATAGGTATTGTAGGCTCACTTTCTACTTCTAAACCATAAGAAATTATTGATGAGTTAACTAAAGAACCATCAGGCTGCAATTGACTCACTAAAAAATTTAAGTTTGAATTACCACTCCAGAAAGGAGGAGCAAACAAAATAACTTCTCCACCATTCTTATTTAAATCAGCCCACGTAAATAACCAATCTCCTCTTGAATCTTTAACTCCTAGAGAGGGATTAATTTCTTGCGGCAACCCTGAAAGTCTGATTAAAGTTAATTCATCTAAACCTTCATTTATCCAAGTCGAACTATCAGGAGATCTTATTGAGAATTTTATATTTTCTCCATTTTCTTTAATTTTAATCAAATCTGCACCATTAAAATTATTCTCAATTTCAATGTCAATCGATGATGATTCACTAGGATTAACAGTTAGTCCAACATCAAATATTTTATATTTATCAATAAGGTTTTTATCTGTAGCATTAATACTACCTATGATTTGATTTCCTGAATTCCAATCAGGCTGTTCTTGAAGAAGTTCATAAGAATTTAAATCTATATTATTTATATAATCGCTAATACTGAAAATCTCATTTAAAGAGCTTTTAGCATCACCATCATCAAACCAAAGTAAAATATCTTCCCAAAGTAAATCATCAGAATTAATTATTAAATTTCCATCACTATCCAGACTCTTTAAAGCTGAGATACCGGACAAATAGGTTCTTAGACCATTATCTGACTGAAAATATTCAGAAAAAAGCTCGGTTATTGAATTGATTTCTATATCAACATTTGAATCATTTGCATTATCATTTAAGGCTAGAAAAGCTGTTGTATTATTTTCTGAATTAGATTCATTATCGAGCCATCCTGTAGAAAGAGGCTCATTACCAGGTATCATAGTAAACTTTAAATCATTACTTTCATTTACTGAAATCAAAGCTAATTCTCCATTTTCGACATTAATAATTAATGGGTCAATCGTTAATAGATTTGATTTTAAAAATGGTATATTTTCAGGATCAACAAATACTGGCAAATCTATTTCAACACTATTTATTCCTGATCTGGAGTCACCACCCTCTTGGCCAGAGATAAGAGAAGATATTGAGAGCTTTAAAGGTAAGTTGGTTTCAAATGGAAGTTGATTTTCATCATTAGCCACTACATATAAATTACCATTATTTATAAATTCAAATTCTTCAACTCCATTAATATTACTTCCCTCGAATTTAGGAATATTAAATAAAGCTATTGTTCCAAATTTATCTTTAGCCCCTACAGATCTATAATCACCATTAATTTTCTCTGCCAAAGAATAACCATTTGGGATATTTGCAATAGAAAGAGAAATAGCTTCATTAGGATTTCGATATCCTAATGAACTACTTCCTCTTCTTATCCCAATTGTTAGTTCACCTGTATTAGGATTGAAATCTAATTCATCATTAAATTCAGGAAGAGACGCATTTTGTATAACGTTCCAATTAAATGGATTTATATCACTTACAGTAGAAAAAGATTTCTCAATATCAATTAAATTAGATTCGTTATCAAAATTAAGATTTTCAGCTGATCTCGAGCTTGCTAATATTTCTAAATTCCCCTCTAACGCTCCATTGAATGACTCTTCCGTTTTAATAAAAACATCTATTTCATCAGGGAAATCACTTAATGAAGTATCAAAAACAAATTGATATTTATTTGTATTACTATTAACAATTGAAATATTTGATTTCAAAGGATTAAGCAAATCTCCAAAACCTTCTAAAATCGATCCACTTGGCAAATCAATTGACAACACAATGGAATTAGCTGCTGAAGCAATATTTGTAAAAACTGAAAGTTTAGAAATTTGACCAGAATTCTGGACGCCTGCAGGTAATTGAAAATCAATTATAGGTTCAATGTCTAAAAAAGAAGAGGCTGTTAGTTTCCTATATTCAATAGGCGTTTGAATTTCTTTTCCATTCGAATTCTCCTTACTAATAGCAATTAGAGAAATTTCAAATTCATCAAAAGTATTAGTATTAGTTCTGATAAAAGAGTTTTCCCACTCATCAGATGTTAGTAAAATGCCAGAGTTTGTATTTGTTCCTATAGTTTGCGAATCTGCATATGTTATAAAAAGATCAGTCCTTTCAGAAGGGAAATTAACTAAATAAAAAATCTCCTCATCATTATCAGGACTATTTGCATAAAAAAGTTTATTTAACTCGGTAAGTAAAAAAGGATTCAAAGATTCAATTTCTGAATCAATGATGTTCCAAATCGGGAGATTAGGTATTGCATTTATTTGATACTCTTTAGATAAGGCATTACCAGTAGTTTGTAAACCTGTCTCTCCTAAATAGCTATTAACTTGAAAACCTAATCTAAAGTTTCCCTTTGCGAATTCGTTTGTAGTTTTTACATATACATTTTCAATTTGACTTGTAACCTCGTCAAAAGTTCCAGAAAAACCCCATGTCTTTTCTCCATTAATTTCCTGATTATGAAATGGCGAATTATTTGAATCAACTAAGATTAATTCATTTTTAGTATCTAACTCATTAATAAGTAGAGTAAACTTTTCACCTTCAACAGGACTATGTTGCAGTTTGAATAATTCTGATAATCGTAAAATTTGAGATTCATTAACTTCAATTAAATCAGAAGATACAATTAGTTTTGGTTCTTCTATAGTTCTTTGTATCTTGAAAAGAAGGTTAAGATTATTTTGCAAGCCATAATTATCGGAAATTATTAATTTGGCTTTGTAATCTTTACTGCCATTTAATGAATCCAGACCTAAGTCAGTAGTATTACCATTGAAGACTAAATTAGAAGAATCAAATTCAAATAACTCATTTTCTAAAACTGTTTCACCATCAATTTCTAGTTTAAAAGTTAAAGTTTCATTAGGATCAATCCCAGAATCAACATCATTAAACAAATCAAAAGGTAGTGTCACATTAAATTGAGATTGCTCCTCTAAAAAAAATGTAATGGAATCTATAAAGTCATCATTATTTTCTATGCCAGTTTCAATAGATTCAACTCCTTGAAATATAATGTTTTGGATTAGTAAATTTTCTTCTTTATAGTTTAAATTCGGAGAGTTGTTTTTATATCTCACTGTTATTGGAATGGTGGCTGATGCCTCAAGTCCTTGATTATCTGTTGCAGTTATTATTAAAAAATTTCTTCCAATATTTTCGCCTAAGGGCTTGACATTCAATAATTTTGTTTCTTCATTAAAACTTACCCAATTATCAACGTTATTTAATGGTATTAAAGTTCCACTTCCATCATCTTCCCAGACTTTAAAAGAAAGATTTTCATTTATGTCATATCCTAAATCGTAATCATTAAACCATTCAGTTACATCAAAACTAAGTTCATCACCATAATCAATAGTGATAGGATCCACAAAATTAGGAATATTATCGGTTAAAAAAGGGCTGTCATTAATATTTAAGACATTAATCTTTGAAGATAATTGTGCAGAGGATCCCTCTTTATCGGTAGCTGTAACAAAAAATTCAGTTTCACCAATAGAAGAATAATCAGTAGTAACAGTAATATTTCCTGTTTTTGCATCTATAGATAATAATTTGCTTATTTCATCAGAGCTATTTTTTATAGTCAGACTATAAGATAATTCTTCATCATCGGTAACAAGTGTATCCTTATCAAAAAAGGAGTTTTGAGTGAGAGTATAGTTAAAATTTACTCCCTGTTGTATTTCAGGTAATTCAAATTGACTAATAACTTCAGGTGCATCATTTATATTTAACACGTTCACTTCTATAGATTGCATCACAGGTTCGTTAAAACCATCAGATGCTGATACAACAATAGAGTTTAATCCTACATCTTTATTGTTGGGTGTTCCCGAAAGTGTATTTTCGTCGCTAAAAGAAACCCAATCAGGAGCAGAAACAATTTCATAAATTAGGTTTAGATTGTCCTCATCAGTAAATAGAGATGATAGATCTTGTATATAATTTTCATTTTGAAATAAATCAACCTTTAAAGGACTAGTTTCATTATCAAAATCCAAAGGTACTGGAGAATCATTTATGGAATTAACATTTATAACTAAATTTTGCTGATCAAAGTCATAATCATCTGTTGAAATTACTTTAATATAATGAGTTCCTATATTTTCTTGTTCAGGAAAAGTTCTAAGCACTAAAGCTTTTGGACTATGTTCGTCTATTACTATGACATCGCTTTTTTCTGCAGATATTGCCTTAGAAGCCGGAAGACTATTTAGGGTTAGGTTAAAATTAGGTACATTAGAGAGGTTAGAATTTCTAAAAGGAATTCTTGCAAATTTTGTATAAACATTATCTGATTGCATTTCACCGAGAAGAACTCCTTGAGAAGCAACTGGCAAAGATCCTGCAGTAATGCCCTTAATAGAAGAAATATTACCCACTTGATCAGAAATATCTATATCTCCCAAGTTTTGAAAAATTGGAAATTTTTCTATTCCAAAAACATTATCAAAATTATACAAATCAGTATCAAGGATTATTGAATCAGTGTCCCATGCAATATCAATATCAGCTCCAATAAAACCTTTACCAAAGCTACGATAATCATAGAAATGAATCTCTAACCAAAAAAGATCAGAAATCTCAGAATCCTGCACAAATTGTTTCTGTATTACAGGTTTACCTTGATTAATTATTTCTGGGGTTGGATGAACAAGCTCTATATCAAGCCAACTTAAGTCTTGATCGCTACTAGTATTTATTTGATTAAAAATTTGAATCTTAAGTTGATCAGAAAATTTCTCATTTAAATTATTTGAGTCATATTTCTCTATAAGAATTTTATCAACAGAATCCTCATTTATATAGTTAACACTAAATTCATGACTTTCAGGAGCTTCAGGATTTGAATCAGATTCCCAAATGAACTTATCTAGATTTATTAGGTTTGTAAGCTTACTTGGCAAATCTGAAGAACGATATATAACTTTATCTTCTCCAGAAATAAAATCATAAATATTAGAAGAACTTATATTATCTGCATAAAAAGTATCGTCATTTGGTGTAAAACGAATAAAATCAATTTGCTCTAATATGTCTATCTGATCAATATCTATATTAGATAAAACATCACTCTTATTTATAATTAAAGGATCATTATATATTTCATTAGCTAATAATGGAGAAATATCACTAACTAAAGAATTATAGTTTTCTTTATCAGAAATCTCTAAACCAGTTACACCATCAATCTTATATCCTAAAAGATCAGTATTATAA